>Ga0214542_1000183_pt1 | contig 97010 bp, 49 predicted proteins | sample CNSS1metaG_FD_160096 | JGI IMG/M metagenome (GOLD analysis project Ga0214542, IMG submission 160096) | Root nodule microbial communities from cowpea collected in UCLA plant growth center, Los Angeles, California, USA - CNSS1 | ecosystem: Host-associated > Plants > Roots > Nodule | place: USA... | reverse complement strand
GAATATTTTGATAGTATCATGATTCCGTTGGTGTGATTTTTAAATTTTTTTTATAAAAAATATTTAATTGATATATGGAACAATAAAAAAATGGGTATAGGTATGGGTATAAGAAAATACCCGTTACACGGTGGGGATGGGGATGGGTCAAAAGTTGTATACCCGTTGGGTTTGGAGATGGGGATGGGGATGAATTTTTATTATGGGGATGGGGATGGGATCATGATACCCGTACCCGCCCCGCCCCGTTGCCATCCCTAAAACCCACCCTCCAAACCAACCCTACATCATCTACAATCCCACCCTCCAAACCAACCTATGCATCATTTGCAATCCCACCATCCAAACAAACTTCATGGTCACCTTGACCCTCCACACCAACCTCATGACCACAATATTCCAAAAAATGTACTATTTGAGGTTCAGACACCATGTGTACAACATAAAGATGCACTTGACCATTGAGTATGCCAATGTTGACCATATGACATGCACTTTTGTCATCACTAAGCAATTCCAACCTTCCTTCAAACACATAACCTTCACCCACCGAATACCATATCTCCTTGACATTCACATATCCCATCTCCTTCAGAATTGGCAATATCTCAAAGTAGCTCCATCCGTCTAGGTCACATGACAATGTATTGGTCTCACCCACATACCCATCATTGATAAACTTCCCCCTATGGTGAAAGACAACTTCAAAAAATGGCTTGTCCATCTCTCTATAAATCCTTGTGAAATATGAAAATGCCCAAACAATAATACAAAATTTACACACACCGACAAACACTTTAAAATGGGGGACCACAACCTCAACACCATCTCTGTCACACATAACAGTGGACCACCGTTAACAACAAATTGACTAAACAAACACTGACTCAAACGATTACAAAAAGATGCATAATGAAACTCGAAACGCATAAAATACAATAACCCTAAACACTACAATCAATGCAATCAACAAACACTGATAAAACCCCAAAGCCATCACAACAACACAATCAAACAAATGTGACACAAGTGGAACAAATACGCACCTTTGATCGAAAATCCACTGTTCATCGATGTCAATCACAACTTCAAAGTTCAATTTCATTTTCGAATGCCACAAAAATCCCAAATCGTGTTTGCCAGCTTCAGAGTTCACTTTCATCCTGTTCCTCGACCAATATTCTTCCAATTTGTAAGAAACCCTTTCGAAAATTATTTAATATTTAATTATTTACATTTTTTGCTTTACAATTCCACGCAAGAAACTAATTTAATATCATGTGTGCAAAAAATGCATTAGAAAACAACCTTAATTAGTCAACATTAATGATTTTAACATCGTTAATGAAAACGGACTTGATTTATGCACTTAAACTAATTTGAGGACCAAATTGACACTTTTTTAAGGTGAGGTACCAATTTGACACACTTAATCTAAAGTGAGTACCATCCGAGTAATTAAACCATATATTTTTAGTCTCACGCAAGATTGAAATTTGTCTTTATACGAAACTTTATATTTTTTGGTCTCAAACTTTAAAAATGAATAAATATAATTATTTTAATTACGTTAATTTTTTTACCTATCAAACATGTTTCATACTAACATTTGAGTTGTTTATACTGTTTAACATGTTCCAGCTTCGATATTAATTGAGAATGTATTTGACAAGTAAAACAAAAAATAACGTAATTGAAATAAAAGAATTATATTTATTCATTTCTAAAGTTTAAAGACAAAAATATATCAATATTTTGAAAAAATAAATTTTAATTTTGGATAAAAATTCATAGACTAAAAATATATTTAATTTTTCTGTAATGCACTCTTACACGTAGTTGAAAATGTGTAAACATCAATGTTATTTTAACCGTAAAATTTAGAATATTTTAAATCATACAATTCAAAAATATAGTTTTAAATACTTTTCTAAACTATTCAATAGAATATATATTTTTAAATTTTAGATTCTACTATCCACATAGATTTATTTTTTTATGATACACTTTCACGGGATTTATTTATTTTCAATGTTTCTTGAATTCCCAAATTTAAAAAATATTTTAAATCATACAACTTAAAACATATTTCAAATTAAAAATTATATTTTTAAATACTTTTCTAAATTATTCAATATAAAATATTTTTTTATTTATAGATTCTACTATCTTGATGTATTTATTTATTTATTACAATTTAAAATAATTCCGCCAAAAAACAATTTGGTCAAGAGGTTCGAATGCAAATGATGATGAAGGGGTATTAGCGTCATTTTCTATTATTAGGGTTTTTGCCTTTGTTGTATTTCCCCTCATCCATTCCCATGATAGTGGAGAATATTCAGAAACCCTAATTATTCAAATCTTCTGAGAACATATCAACACCACCGACTCCGCCTCTTCCACTCCCGCAGCCATGGCCGCTGCCGACTCCTCCGCCGCCGCTCCTTTGCGCCAGCTATCGCAGAAAGAGACGGACATCCAGATGATGCTCGCCGCCGACGTTCACCTCGGCACCAAAAACTGTGACTTTCAAATGGAGCGCTACGTCTTCAAGCGCCGCACTGACGGTCACTCCTCTATTCTCAAATTCTTCTTTCTACTTTTATTCTTGCATTTATTCACCCATTTTCTTAAACAGTGGTCATTTACATGTTCTTAGTTTCTCTGTTTTTTTTATATAATAGAATATGTCTGTGTAATATAAATAGGTTTCATTTTTATACATCACCATTGTGTTCCAATTAAATTCATGTAGTTATTCATAATCACCAAAATGTAGAATTCTGGATACCTTTGAATCTCCTTCATAGTGGCCATGATCTTGTAGTAATAGCTAAGGGTGTTTCATGAGTGGTCTAAATTTTGAGGTATTTTTGAAAGGTCAGTGATCCATGCCATTTGATAATTGTATGGTCTTTTAATCTTCAATCCTGAAATAAATTTCCTGTTTTGTGTATGATTTATGCCATCGGATAAATTTCTCCGTAAATATTTACGGAGGAAGAAATCAAGAATGTTATAATTGAGTTTCCAAATGTTAAAATCGGCTAATGTTAACTTCTCCAATAATTGACGTGCATAATTTGATTTTATATTATGGAAATACTCAATTCATTTTGACTTCGTAGTTTTTTTCTCCATTATGTGTTTGCAAACTGGTTTATCAAGCAAGGAATTAGTTGGACTCTTGTTTTTAAGTAATTGGATTGGATGTGAGATGTGCATTACCCTGATATTTGTGTAAGGTGTTATAGAGCAGTAAGGGCTAATTTAATTACTGATTTGAATTTTATAAATGTGGTCTTTTTCAACTACATGACCCTGATAATTATGTGTTTACAAACTGGTTTATCAAGCAAGGCATTAGTTGGACTCTTGTTTAAGTAATTGGATTGGATGTTGAGATGTGCATGACCCTGATATTTGTGTAAGGTGTTATTGAGCAGTAAGGGCTAATTTAATTACTGATTTGAATTTTATAAATGTGGTCTTTTTCAATTACATGACCCTGATAATTATGTGCTTACAAACTGGTTTATCAAGCAAGGCATTAATTGGACTCTTGTTTTTAAGTAATTGGATTGGATGTGAGATGTGCATGACCCTTATATTTCCTTAAGGTGTTATAGAGAAGTAAGGGCTAATTTAATTACTGATTTGAATTTTATAAATGTGGTCTTTCTGGTGTTTTCTTTTTCTAGCACAGTTATAGAGTTTTTCTCTTGCTACTAAAATAAAATTTTTTGGAGTTTTTGTTGATTTTTGGGGTTATGGTTTTTCAGGTATATACATAATCAACCTTGGAAAAACATGGGAGAAGCTCCTTCTTGCTGCTAGGATTATTGTTGCCATCGAGAACCCACAGGATATCATTGTTCAGTCCGCCAGGCCTTATGGTCAGAGGGCAGTGCTTAAGTTTGCTCAGTACACCGGGGCTCATGCAATTGCAGGAAGGCACACTCCTGGAACATTCACCAATCAGATGCAGACATCCTACAATGAGCCTCGTCTTCTAATTCTTACTGATCCAAGAACCGATCATCAGGTTATTTACCACTTGTAGAAGTTAGAACCAGATTATTGCAGCCATTGAGGATGTTTTGAATATCTGATAGTTATTGATACTGATATTGTTATACTGTGCATGATCTGCCACAATTTGCCTTATGTTATTGATATCTGTGCAGCCTATTAAGGAGGGTGCTCTTGGCAATATTCCCACTATTGCCTTTTGTGACACTGATTCTCCAATGCGGTATGTTGACGTTGGGATTCCGGCCAATAATAAGGGGAAGCATAGCATTGGTTGTCTCTTTTGGCTTTTAGCTCGTATGGTGCTGCAGATGCGGGGCACTATTCGTCCGGGTCACAAGTGGGATGTGATGGTAAAATACCTGTTGCTTTTCTGAATAAAATGGTGGCTGTTCCGTATCTCTAGAGAAGTCTTAGTCTGTTAGCATATGTGTTATTTGGGGGTTTTCTTTAACGTTTTTGGATTAGTAATCAATTATCTCAAATTTTCTTATGCAGGTGGATTTATTCTTCTATAGAGAACCTGAAGAAGCTAAGCAACAAGAGGAAGATGAAGCACCACCTGCGCAAGATTTTGCCATCGATTTCAATGGTGCTGCCATTAGCAGCTTCCCTGCAGACAGACAATGGCCTCCTGCACTCGACCAACCCTGGACAGATGACGCTCCACAACCAATTCCAGCAGTTCCTACTAACTGGACCCCAGAAACAGCTGGTACGACTATGAATTATTGGTTTATTTAAGGTCCTTGCTTTATGATGATTTGTACTGAGTTTTTATCTGCGGTGATTCAGGATGAACAAGTTCAGCTTGGTCATTTAGCTTGTTTATTATCCTAAAATCTATGTCTGGATTTGAATTTGAGATAATGCAATCTCCGTCTACCTTTATTTTATAAATTGTATGCAAAAATGGTACTAATCCCTGACTTTGCTATGATTCAACATTTCCTCTTCCCCTGTCGCACAAAGACGAGAATTTTTGATTCTGCAGTGATATGATGATGGGGGCACACACGCACATGCATTTTCTGATACCACTTATAATTGTTTTGAAATTTATGTAATCACAATTTGTTTGACTAATGTTCCTTTTACAGCTGCAGGAGATTGGGGTGAGGCTGTTCCTGCACCGGTCCCCGCTGCCGTACCGGCTCCACAAGTTGGTGTGCCTCCAGCTCAAAATCTTCCTGCTACTGGCTGGGACTAGGACAATTTATTTTGATTCCATGGTGTTAAAACCATAGTTTTTTTCCCCTCGGCTCAGAATTTTCCCTTTCGAGATTATCTTAGAAAAAAACATAATTTGCTTCTCAGTAAAATTTTGTTTGTTGACATATTGTAGGAAACTTTGTCATTTAAATTCAATAATTATTTATTTTATAATGGAATTTAACTTGTTTTATTGCATGTATTTCATAAATAGTTAATTTAACTTGTTTTATTGCATGTATTTGATCGAATTTCTTATGGAAAAGTATTTTGTATTTAAATGCCTCAGTAATACATAATTTATTTTTTCAATCACCTATTTTTCTAAGAATTCAGTGTCTTTTGTTAAGGACTTGAGTTAAGAACTGGGCTTACAAAAGAATTCACTTATTTGAATTCATAAGAGACAATTCATTTGTTAAATTGTAATAATTATATAAATATACGAATCTCACTAGATCTAAGAATCGATTGAGAATGGTTTAGAAGTGTTATTGTTGTAGTTATGAATTAAAGAACAAAACGTCAATTTTGACATTAAACAAATTACATTTCATAAAAATAATTACTTTTGTTATGTTAAAATTAAAATTTGTATACAGAAGATATTCTTATATATAATCACAAAAATGTTAGCTTTAGTATTTTTTTTAAGATTACATATTTATATATTGCAATTAAAATTTGAACATGCAAAGATCCTAATTTATTATGACACAAATACTATTTACTTGACATGTTCTCCTCTCAATTAATCCTGTTTTTTTTTTTCAAAAAAAACAATACGATCTTCTTATTTGTGTTGAAATAAAAATATTCTAAAAATATCAAGAAAAATAATACTTTTTAATCCCTGAAAAATTTTATATCTTGGTTTCTATTTTTTCAACTTAAATTGGACATGCCTTTATATTTATTTCATATTCATATTATGAGACTATTTTGATCCTTATGCACACAGAAACTTGTAATCTTCAATGCTTTTGATATTCATTGAAATTTTGAGTTGCACATCTTGATTCTAACGCAAACTCTTACGTTTATCAAAAATGATTTAGAATATGTTTGGAGAATTCTCTACAAGTAATTTTACAGTAGAACAACATGAAAGAAAAATATAATCGATTTTAGAGATTAAAATTAATTTATAAAATTATTTATTATTAGGTTTTGCATAAACTATTTTTTGTTTATAAAAAGTTTGTTTTTTTCTCTTCTAGAAAATCTCCTCTGAAACACATTCTTATTATTGCATTCGTTCTAACTTTTTAAACTCCATAACTAGAAAAATATAAAATATAATTAACCACAAGATTTCGACTAAAATCTTGACATAATTTTTCTCGGGCAAAATTTTCAACCACAAACATGAAATTATTTCTAGGAATTTTTTTCATAATTACACGAAATGTATTTAAACTCAATTTTGGTTAAAATGATTTCTGAAAACTGTGATTCTTATTAGTACTACATGGTAAGAAAATCAATTTTTTTTTTTTGTAATAGACTTTTTTTTCTTTTTGAATAATCATTTATTCATTCAATTAAAATGGGAAATAAAGTATTGTTTTTTCACATGGCCCATTCGGCCATGCGATCCACGAGTTAATACAAGCGACAAATTATTTGCGAAATGCAAGCTGCCTTTGATATTTTTTCAAAGGTCATTCAACATTTAAAATGAGAGGTGCACATTTTCCACCTAATCCAAATTTGAGGTGCACACTTACTACTTGTTGATTTATTAATATTTGCTGGTCACTAAAGTTTAAAATCACTAAAAAAATCATACTTTTTTTGATGATTTTATTAATTTTAAAATCTAAATTAAAAAATGTACAAGGTCAATAACTCAAATACAAGTATTGTTGTGTAAAAATCTAATTTTTAATTTTTAAAAATAAATAAAAAATGTAAAATGTATAAAACCAATTGCTCAATGTTAAAAAGTTAAAAAGTCTAATTAAAAATGTTAAGAAGTTTATAAAACTCTTTGAATGAGTCACTTTTTTCAAGAGAAAAAAATTTGAGAAAATGAAACAAATAATTTTTTTTTTTCAAATAAATTTAAGAAACTCCAAGTGTTATTTTAAATTTCACACATGCATTCACTCATACCGTGAGATTCACGAGTCCTTATTATATTAGTAAATAAATTATTCAATGTTACCTTGAATATTCATGGTACTTGCTTTTTATGATTCCTCTGTTCTTTCTCCAAAAGCTTATCTCATATATATGCCATGAAGCCACCAACATCACACTAACACTAAACTTACCACCCTTCATTGGATCTATCATTCTTCAACTTTCTTCTCCACTGATTCCATTCTCTCTCTAAAGGTATCTGCATTCCCCCTTTCTTTCTTCACCCATTTCCGTACGCTGTTCAGTTTCTCATGTTTATTTTGTCTGTGTGAATCTTTTGCACTAAAAATTTGATTTTGATTGGAATTCTGAGGATCCTTAAGCTGATTTGATCTGGGTTTTTCTTGTTTTATGTTGAAGGGGGGGAATTTTGTTTTTGGTGGTGAGTTTGTTAAGCAATGGCCCGCAAGAAGATAAGAGAGTATGACTCCAAGAGGTTGTTGAAGGAGCACTTTAAAAGACTCTCTGGCCAGGACTTGCCCATCAAGTCTGCACAAGTAAGCATTATCTTAGTTTTTTTTATAATTAAAATTAGTAATGAATGAACATTGTTGAGTATATAAATGTATAATTTAAATTGTGATGTGGGGTTATTTTTTATTATTGATAATTTATTTAGAAAACTGTCGAAATGTAATTCAGATACAGAAGTAGAGGGAGTGAAAACTTCACTCTCCATTTGTAAATAAATTTCCAAAATAGTTTATGTTGGCTTGGCTGTGAATCTTATACCTTAAAATTCTGATGGGTTATGGTCACATTGGAATCACGGATTAAGTTTTGTTATCCTTTGCTTGATTATAGGATTCTGTTTATCTGAAGCCAATGTAATAACTCAAACACCTACTGATTTCTGATCATTGCACTGCATTAATCTGATAATGATCTTCAAATCTTACAACTTACTGTTAATATGGTGTGTCTTCATATGATGTATAACTGATTTGTGGAAAAGAAATTTGTATCTTACTAGTCAATCAGTGCAGTGTGCAGATCAAACATGAATAATAAATTTGTTGTGTTCTATTTCTCAGGTTACAGAATCCACTGATTTCAATGAACTACCTGAGAAGGAACCATGGCTTTTATCTTCAAAATTGGTTGTGAAACCGGACATGCTATTCGGAAAGCGTGGCAAAAGTGGTTTGGTTGCCTTGAATTTGGATTTGGCAGAAGTTGCTTCTTTTGTGAAAGAGCGTCTTGGCAAAGAGGTGTTTTTTCCCCCTTTGTCCCTCCAAACCTTAAATTATTTTTCCTTTTTCTTAATCACCTTCTCTTTTTACTTTCTATTTACTTTCTTAATCTTTGTTGATAATGTAGGTTGAGATGAGTGGATGCAAAGGGCCCATAACAACTTTCATTGTTGAACCTTTTATCCCTCACAAGGAGGAGTTTTACCTTAACATTGTCTCAGAGAGACTAGGGAACAGTATAAGCTTTTCTGAATGTGGAGGAATTGAAATTGAGGAGAACTGGGATAAGGTGCCAAAATTCACTTTTACCTTGCATATAAATTATTTGAAGTAAATTCTTCTCACATCTTCCTTGTAATTCCCATAACGTACAAAGTGGTTTGTTCATATTTCAGGTCAAGACTGTATTTATGCCAACAGGACTGTCTCTTACATCTGAGAGTATTGCTCCACTTGTTGCAACCCTTCCCTTAGAGGTATGTTAATCTTAGTAATTGTTAGTTTTTTAATAAGATAACTTTCTTACTTTTTGGGTTATTCAGTAGGACCATGGGATTGAATATCACATGCTATTTTGTTGCCGAACGCTTTGTTTCAATTATTTATAAGTACTTTATTCATGCTTACAGATCAGGGGAGAAGTTGAGGAATTCCTCAAGGTGATTTACACTTTATTCCAAGGTATATTACAAAATATGCTTTTACCAACATTAGATATGCTTATGAAGAAAAGTTCATTGATATTTAAAGTTGCAGTTTTAAACATTTTCTTTTCCTATCTTATTTGTCTTCTCTTAGACCTGGATTTCACTTTCTTGGAGATGAATCCTTTCACTTTGGTCAATGGAAAGCCTTATCCTCTGGACATGAGAGGGGAGCTTGATGACACTGCTGCTTTCAAGAACTTCAAGAAGTGAGTTTCTTGACTCTATTTCATCATGTATAATTGAATGATGTTTTGATAGTAAAACAAACTGAATTATGCATGTTATTTTTATTTACAGATGGGGAAACATCGAATTTCCATTGCCATTTGGAAGGGTAATGAGCAGTACAGAGGCTTTCATTCATGGATTGGATGAAAAGGTGAACAAAATTATTACTTCTAGAAATCATGAATTCATAGAACTACGAATTCTGTTTCTTAACAATTTTATGTTGTTTGTTTGTTTATTTTCCTCCCAGACAAGTGCATCTTTAAAATTCACAGTATTAAACCCGAAGGGCCGAATTTGGACAATGGTAGCTGGGGGAGGTGCTAGTGTCATCTATGCTGATACGGTGTGTTCATAATATATTTAAAAGTTAAACTCAGAGCTAATCTATATTATATTGTAATATTAAGCAAAAGACTCTTTCTTACATACTAATTTATTAAAACAGGTAGGTGATCTTGGTTATGCTCCCGAGCTAGGAAACTATGCAGAATATAGTGGTGCACCCAAGGAAGATGAGGTCCTGCAGTATGCCAGGGTTGTGATTGATGTAATTATCTCAAACATTATTGATGTGTATTTATCATCAATTTATGGATACAATACATGATCATACATTACTTTGTAACATGATACAGTGATTGTTTCTCTCTATGGAAATCTCTTTGCAGTGTGCAACTTCAAATCCTGATGACCAAAAGCGAGCCCTTGTGATAGGTGGAGGAATAGCTAACTTTACTGATGTTGCTGCTACATTCAGCGGCATAATCCGTGCTCTGAAGGAAAAGGTAAGGACATATATCATCATGAAGCTTTTTTAATGATATATTAATTTGTAGGTTAAATATGTTTTTAGTCCCTGAACTTTAATGTGAAATTGAAATTCGTCCATGTATGAAATTTTGGTATATTTTTGTCCCTAAACTTTAAAAATTAATTGATACAGTTATTCTAACTCAAATATGTTAACTTTTTTAAAAGTAATTGAGTTAAAAGGACTATATCTAGTCATTTTAAAATTTAGGGACCAAAATGTATCAAAGTTTCAGATAAGGACGAATTCCAATTTCGTCAAACTTCAGGAACTAAAAACATATTTAACCCTTAATTTGCTTATGGTAGAGTTAATGATTGTTGACCTATTACAAACCAGGAACAAAAGCTAAAAGAAGCAAAAATGCATATCTATGTGAGGAGGGGAGGTCCCAACTACCAAAGTGGTTTAGCAAAAATGAGGGCTCTTGGAGAGGAGATTGGCATTCCCATTGAGGTTATATAACAAAATGATGCCTTTATTGATTGCACTGAGAAACCATCTGAAACTGTTGCTTATAGTTTTTCATAAAGGAACTTTTTCTTATCTATATTTTGGTATCTTTGCAGGTTTATGGACCTGAAGCAACAATGACTGGTATATGCAAACAGGCAATTCAGTACATCACTGCTGCTGCTTAATTATCCATTCTTAGGACGGTGTGAACTTCTTTTACAAGTATTGTCATGGATGATTCGAAGAGATTGTTAATTCTTGGTTCTCTGTCCAACTCTCAGAAGTTATTACTTTTGTGAGTTAGAGTGCAGGCTGTTATAAATTAGTCATCCAATAAAGTGGTGAAGAATGTTTTGTATCTTCCAGAATTCTGATAGTACATTAGTGACATTATAAAATGGTACAAGTGTAATTGTTTTATGTTAAGTCAAACTACAATTTCATGGTTCACTCATTTACTTTCATTAACTGAATTGGTTTTCTTTCCATTTATGTGGACTTAAATTTCTGCTTGAAAGGGTATCTCAGCAAGCTTGTTTAGATATATGCAATTATGAGTAAAATATAAGTCTTTATTCAATTTTTTAAGTAATTCAAACTCATATATAAAATATTAGAATTATATTTTATCAATAAAGCGATTCATGAAATGTAGCTAAACAATTCCCATTATGGATGATGTTGAAATTTATCATTCTACTTTTTGTTTGTTACAGTCAGTAATAGAAGCTTTTACAAATTCTCTGAAGAAAACAAAAACGCATGCTTGAGTTATTTTGAGGAGAATTTTTGTTGATGATATACCCACCAACCCTTATGAAAGCTTTAGAAAAATCAAAAACTAAAAGTGTTAAAAGAAATTTCACAAACATAAATTTGGAATAGGGTTTTTTAGTCTACCAGGATATGTGTCCCCACACTCAGTGGATGGTACTAATTCTCCATAAATTCTTTCTTTTATATTTTACTCTTCTAATAATTCTTTTTGGAAAAGTTTTTCCAAAATTCTAACAAAATAAAAAAATTAGTTTATGTAAGACCTAGTTTATAAAAATTCTTTTATATATTTGTTTAAAATTGTTATTCTTAACTTCTGTATAACATAATTTTAACTCATGAAAGAAGTTATTTTATTTATTTTTCTCTAAAGTAAATAAATTGTCCAAATATAACCAATACCTATTATCGTGCATGTAGGTTCTCCACTGATAAAGAGAATTAGAAATACATAGCTCCATTTGTGAAATAATAATTAGTTAACCATATATATATATATATATCTTCATAGACAAATACAACAATGAACCCAATAATACATTTCAGCATCCACGTGTGTTAGATTTTTACTCTTGGGTGAAAGCTGCTATTCTCAGTGCATTGAAAATTTATGGCTTTATAATTGGCGCAGACTGCACATTCGCTAAAAATATAATCGGTTTATAATATATAAATGAAATAAATCTCTTTTTACATACTGGTTTTGTGTAGATAAATTAGAATTAAATTTACTTTCAACCTTGATGGTGATGGTTACACTATTTGAAGTAAACTAAAAAGTTTAGAAAAACACAGAAGTTGGGGGTTAGGATGAGCATGTTCTTTTGCTGCTATTTCATCAAAATCAGCAGAAGGTAAAGAAGAAATCTAGTTTCAGTTTGAGTATACGATGTAGTTATTATTTCAAGCATCACAATAGCTTCAAAGAAAGAAATTAAAATGAGGCATAAAGTATGATGTACATTAGGAGAAGCTCATTTTTCCTGCTTAGCTGATTCCAATAAAATTAAGTCATGTCAGATTGTTCAAACTTCAGGTCTTGCATAGCTTGTATACAAGAGTTTTGAACAGCTCATTTGGCTAATTAACAGAGAATTAGCTGTTGTTAAAGAAAGATTTGGTGATTTCACAATGCCAATGTGCATCCCTCTGCAAGCAACAAGAGATGGTGGTGACTGCTTTAGAGCTTCTTCAGTGTTGCTTTTAAGTGTGGTTGAAGAGTTACTGTGTTGGTAGCCATCTGAACCTCATAGCAAAGAACCCCATCAACCAGCTCAAAACGTCTTCGTATCTCTTTAACCTGGGTAGAGTGGTATCAAGTATTTTAGGCACTGATGTGAAACATTTTAGTCTATTATTAAATTATGTTTTAGTTTGAATTAATAGCATAATGCATCTTTTAAGCTTCAATTTGAATATTTTTCTTTGTGTTTATTGTTTTTTGTCAAACGTATTACACATTAGGTGTTTTATAAGTGTGCAGAAGCATTTTTGGATGAAACTATCTCTATTGAAGGCCCCTCCACTCTCCCTGCAAGTTTGTATTCTATTGTTTTATTTTATTTTTCGATAAATAATTACTTCAGTACAATAAGTTTTAAGCTAATAAAAAAAAGGCTTTAATGCAAAAATTTTAATTTACTACTATTTTTTTTTTCTCAAATTTCATTCATATAATAAATTTAATTAAATTGAATTGATTAACAAAATTATCTAAAAATATAAAAAGGTCCCTATCAAATAAATAAAAAGTACATAAGCTAACAGAAGTAAAAGAAAATAAAACAACATCAAAAAATACTATTATAAAAAATTATATCAAAGTAAATTTTAAAGATAAACTTTTGTATTATCAATTTTTTTCAAAAACAAATTCAATTCGCGCCTGCAATCACCATTCTTTAAAATATTAATAGCAACCAAAATCGTGTCATAAAGCACGATTTTAAAAAGCCATGCCTTCAAAAATGATTTTCACATAAAGAAAAAAAGCAATTCTTGCCATAATGTTCAAAAGTCCTCACCCGACTTCCCTCTATTTCTGTAGATATCTGTTTACCAATCATTGTTGTCACAACAATAACAAGTCTTTATCTCATTAGATGAGAGCTTTCATATGAGTTTGTTATACTTGAGATATGAAATAGATCCCTGTTGCCTTTCTCCATTTTATTCATCCAACTTATATTTTGTGTGCGACATCTTTATTAACTCCTCCATTATTTGATAATATTAATTAATTCTGGATATTAAACTTAGAAACAAGTGTCATAGCATCTTATTCTTTTTTTTACTTATAATTGTTTTCTCTTATTTCTAGCTCAAATTGCAATGCATATACTGTGTCTTGTTCCTACACAAATAAAAGTCCTTTGCTTTCAAAGTTTGTCTCCAAAGCTTAAGTTTAGAGCTAGCATCTTCCTTTGATTCCTCAATCCACACTATATCATCCACAAAAAGCATGTAATTAAGGATAATCTTATGTTGCTCCTGGTAACCACCCACATCCAAGATTAACCATGTTAGGACTTGAAATTGAGCTATGATGTAATCCTATTCTTATAGAAAAGACTTTAGTCTCACCTCCAAGTGTTCTCACTAATAATTATCCAATCACATGTTTTAGTCATGGACTACTTTTCCAAAGTCTTCCACAACGCTTCATTTGATACTCGATCCCAAGTTTTTTCCACGTCAATAAAAACTATATCTAGGTATTTTTCTTCCCAAGTTTCTTTTATCTCCAAGACGAATTCTACAACATGAATCTAAAATTTATTCATCCTCTTAAATTTCTAGTGCTCCCATATTATAAGTCAATCCTTGTTCATCACATAAAAACCATAATCCTCACAGATGGTGATAAAAAAATTTCTTAAGAAACATTTCCAATACAATTTTTTTGATACATTCATATTATCAGAAGATGCCGTACTAAGAAGGTTGTTTTTTAAATCTAACATAAAAGAAGCAATCCAATCATTGTCAGAGTGTAATGTATGTGAACAATGCAATCATAAGCATGAGACATCAACATCAGTATTATTGCATTTGGCAAATACTAATTTAGATTACCTTAGAAGCATTCCCCACCATTTCACTCTGAAGTTGTATCACATTCTCTTCAAAGCTGTATGTCCCTTTCTGGGAGCACAATATCAAATGAAACCTTAATAGCAGAGAAGGACACTAAAAGGAAATAAAAAATAAAAGGCAAGAAACCTGATGGACCAAGAAGCAATGAAACGATCAAGACTTTTATGTTTAAACAGTTAAATAAAGGAAGAAAGCAATAAATCAAGCATATATTCGGAAGAATATCTCAACATGACAACAAACAGTATAAACACAACCCATTGCATAACTTATGGATAAATGCATATAGAAGGAAATTTATGCAATTGCCTTATCACTCTTGCAAGCAACTGGTTATAATGGATTGAATGCAATGTTAGGAAAATTGGAACTCAAAACGTAGCAGAAATGGACTGTTTTGCCAGAGTTTATTTGGAGCAAAATACAGAATAATTGGAGCAAAATACAAAATAATAAACATGTGCTTGTTATAGTTTGACAAGTAACAAATGAATTCAAGGATTTAGGTTGATCCAAAGGGTATTACTTAACAAAACTAAATTAAGCCCCTAATTTTCTTATTCAAATAGAGTTGTCTCAAAATTTAAATTGAGGAGTTATGCATATTAAGAGTCCATGGAGCTTCTAAACCCACCATTCCTATAGCATACAGATTATACAGACACAAGTATGAAGCTAACTGGTAAAACAATTTATCCGTAACAAAAACCAAATCAAATTGAAATATAGTACTTGAACTTCCACAAGGCCATTGCTTTGAGCAATCACAACTTCAATGGTGCCATCAGGTTTAGGACGCCAGTATCCACTCTCACCGTGCATAGGCTCTCCAGAGCTGAGTTTCCATGTCTTCTGAGTGTACCCTATCACAGGCTATACCCATTTCACACACAACCAAACCAAATAAACATAATCAGTTCACAACCACACACAAAAGAAGAGAAACAAGATGAATTAAACTGAAGTCCAGAACATATATCATCATAAATGGTTAAAAAAAGAACGTAATTGAAAAGCACAAATAATGTACATTTAATTGTTCATGGCCATATAATTAGAAGTTAATTACTTTTCTGTACTCCAAACATCATGTTTCGGATAATACTTAAATTTTCTTTGCCTTAAGCAATCTTACTAGTTATATATAAAGGGCGAAATTGCTCCTTATCATATTCCGGATCTGAACTAGTACTACTGGATAAACTGAAACAACATCGTACTAGTTGATTCACTTTGAATGGTGGAATGATTTTGAATTGATTGACCATGTAAACTAATGGTGTGTCAAAATAAAATTCTTAAAAAAAAAAAAAACCCCAGTTAATAAAAAGAGAACTTCAAGAGACCCAGATAGTGTTTATGGAGAAAGAGAGAGGAAAACCTTGTTGGGGGAATGGGAGAAGAAAAGCTCTTCGCCATATGAGAAGGAATGTATAGTGGGGAAGCCTCCTTCTCCTTGGCCTCTCCAAGTGCCCAGAAGGAAGGAGAGCGGTGCCACCGCGGGGTGTATGACGGGCGGTGATGTTGCCGGCGCCGGAGACTCCTTTTCAGCATCCATTTCTGTTTTTCTTTGGAAAATGTGTATGTGAACCCAATTATTGTGGAATCCAAAATGGGGTATTTGGATTTATTGCTTTGACTTGACTTGTGTGTTACTTTGTTCTGTGTTTACGAAGGTGATGGCAGTTGTTATGAGATAGTTGTACGTCCAAAAGCCCGTAACTTTCTAAGAAAAGAATACATTTATTATATAAATTTAAATTTATGAAAATATAATTAAAATTTAATATAAATATTTTATTTTGTAAATTTAAATAATAATAATAATAATTTATTATTTTTATTATTATAATATATCTAAGTTATCTATATATATTTTTCTAGTAAAATACATTCTACCGTACAATTTTTTTCAAACAATAATTGAGCCAACTAAAACAAAAATATTAATCCTAAATAAAAAATAATTTTATACATGAAAATGGGTTAATTAGTATTTGGTACTTATATTTGAATTTTTTTTTGTTTTTTTCACTTAATATTTATTAAATAGAGATAATGTAGTCATTTCATTAATTCGGTGTTAACTCTATCTTTTTTTTGTTTGGCTGCTACCATGAAGCCCTGTAAATTTTTATAATGGTCTTTTATGACAAAACTTTGTGATGGTTGTATTTTTGTGATTTCCGTTATCATCCTTCTTGTTCATATGTCCACGTTTTGAACATAATTAGCATTTCTTTATCGTTTATATGTGAATGTTCTTCCATGAATATTTGTATGATTGGCGATTTAGGTAGGCCATAAGGTGCTTAGATAAATGTAATTTATCTTGAAGTTGCCTATGTAAATGTTGGCAGACGTTTAATTGGGTAATGAATAATTCAACCAACATCTGCCAGCAAATATTGGTAAATTATTTTTTTTTTGTTTGGCTACTACCATGAAGCCCTGTAAATTTTTATAATGGTCTTTTATGACAAAACTTTGTGATGGTTGTATTTTTGTGATTTCCGTTATCATCCTTCTTGTTCATATGTCCACGTTTTGAACATAATTAGCATTTCTTTATCGTTTATATGTGAATGTTCTTCCACGAATGTTTGTATGATTGACGATTTAGACAAGCCATAAGGTGCTTAGATAAATGTAATTATCTTGAAGTTGCCCATGTAAATGTTGGCAGACATTTAATTGGGTAATGAATAATTCAACCAACATCTTCCGACAAATATTGGTAAATTAATTGATAGTTAAACTAAGATTGTTAATAAAAAAAATGTCATGTGGCCGTTTAGGTACTTAGCAGAGTACGATATAAATATTCATTCAACAAGGGTCGCTTAGGTAAGTGACACAAAACACGAGATAAATGTTTGTTCAATTAGGACCGTTTAGGTAGGTGACAGGACATGGAACGTGAGATAAATATTTGTTCAACCAGGACCGTTTAGGTAGGCGGTAGGGAACGCGACATAAATATTTGTTCACCCAGTTAGGCGGTAGGAACGGGAGATAAATATTTGTTCAATCAGGACCGCTTAGGTGACAGGGAACGAGGGATAAATATTTGTTTAACTAGGATTGCTTAGGTAAGCGACAGGGAACTTAATTGTAACTTGCATGGTATTTTGTAAATGTTCTGTAGGATGAAAGAAAAAACCTTATTTATTGATGGGGTGCCTCGTTAAAACTTCTCTGGCCAAAACCCTCTTTAGGGATAAAAGATCAGATGAGAAAAAAAAGTACACATAAGGTTACATAGTGTCATCTTTACAAGTTTTTATTAATGAATGCTTAACTAAAATAGAATTTCAAATGTGTAACATTCCACGTATTTGGTATAGGATCCCCCAATAACTACTCTAAGCAATATGTTTTGCTGTCGACATCTTCTCTTATTCTGAATGGTCCTTCCTACTAGCGGAGAACTTGCCCTCTCTTTTCCTCTCCTTGCTTGCCATGTGCCATGCTAGATCTCCTTTTACGAATGTTCGTGGTTAGAGTTTGGAATTGTACTTTCAGGTCGCCTCTGTTTGACCGCCATGTTTCTGATCAATGCTTTTTCTTGTAACTCAATCAGGAGATCCAGACTTGTACCGAGACTTTCCTGATTCCAATCTTCGTTGTAATTCTGTCTTTGTAATGAAGGTTCTCCTATTTCCACTAGTATCATAGCTTTTGTGTCGTATACAGGGCTGAAGGGGGACTCATTGGTTGAGGATTACGGTGTGCACCTATAGTCCCACATGATTTGCAATAGTTCTTTCGACCATCTTCCTTTTGATTAATCTAGCCACTTCTTAAGCTCTGTCAAAATGAATTTCTTAACGGCTTTTGCTTGTCTATTGCTTTGGGGGTGTTCGAAAGAACGAGTAACATGCTTAATTCTGAGACCTGTATAAAACTTATCCAATTTTTTATCGATGAATTGTCAGCCATTATCCATAATGATAATGTGCAGTATTCCATATCGGCATATTATAATTTTTCAAACAAATTATTGTACTTGTTGGGCTGTGATTGTTGGGAGTGGTTGAGTCTCAATCCACTTAGTGAAATAATCTACGATGACTATAAGAAATTTGACTTGTTCTTTTTTCTAGAGTGAATGACCCTAAAATATCCATGCCCCATTTAGCAAACGGTCATGGGGAGTATACATGATGATGTTCTTCTTGCTTGACATGTGTAATGTTGGTGTGTTTTTGGCAGGGAATACACTTCTTAACGTAGTTGTGGCAATCCACTTCCATTGTTGGCCAAAAGTAGCTGACGCGTAGAATTTGATTTTTCATGCTTCGTGACCTTGAATGATATCCATAAATTCCTTCATGTATTTCTTTTATTATGTATTCCGCTTGTTTTCTCGTGATGCATTTTAGGAGTAATTGACTATAACCCCTTTTCTATAGTTTCTCTCCTACCAGAGCGTATTGTGCCACTTTCCTCACCCGGTCGCTATCTTTCGGGTCTGATATATTACCCGTCTTCAAGTATTGTATGTATGGGTTCATCTAAGCATCGTTGTTATCGTCTATATACATACAAGTGCCAACCTTGTCCATTGATAGGTCCTCCAACGTTTGTTGAAGTAGGGATCTATACTTACCTTTCTTCTTTGTGCTTGCTAGCTTCGACAATATGTCAGCTCTAATGTTATCACCTATGGGAACATGTTGTATCTATATCTCATTGAAGCCAGTATCCATAACTGTTCGGACCAAGTGATAATATTGAAGCAACAATGGATCTTGAACTTGATATTCATTATTTAAGTGGCCCACTATGAGCCTAGAATTTGTCCTGCATAGTAACCATCACGCTCCCACTTCCCTAGCCAATAGTAAATCGACTAAAATCATTTCGTATTCTGCTTAGTTGTTTGATGTTTTAAACGCAAAATGTAGGGACTTTTCTATGAGTACTTGGTTAGGTGTTTCTAACATAATGTCAACACTTACTCCTTTTGGCTTTGAAGATCCATCAACATATAAGATCCACTAGTCTTCGCAGGCATGCGTGTTTCCTGTAAGTCATTGGCAAATTTGGCCAGGCACTGGATTTTTATAGGTCATCGAGGTTCATACCGAATGTTGAATTCGGACAACTCTATTGTCGAGAACAATATTCTTCCTACTAGATCGAGTTTTTGTAGTATCTTCTGAATGAGGTAGTCGATCTTTACAATCACCTAGTGATTCTGGAAGTAGGGTTTGAGTCTTCTTGATGGGTTACAAGGGATATGGTTATCTTCTCCGCCATTTGGTACCGCGTCTCTGGATCTTGTAGGGTTCGGCTGACGAAGTAAATTGGTTCCTACTTTCCATCAATCTAGATGTGGATAAGCAAAGGTTGGGTATTATCTGACTTTCTTAGGATTGGGAGAGAGGATGGTATTTCTTTTAGCGGTTCAAACACGTTCTGACATTCATCTACCCAGGTGAACTTGGTTGATTTCTTTAATAGTCGGATCATGGGCCTCGTCTTATCGGCTAGTCGAGGCAGGAATCATGATATCATTGTTAGCCTTCCTATTAATCGTTGTATTTCCTTGACATTGTTGGGGCTTCGCATATCAATGATTGCCTTACATTTTTCTGGGTTAGCTTTCTCTGTGTTAACATGAATCCCAGGAATTTACTGACATCCACTCCAAAAACACGCTTCTCCAGATTCAGTTGTAGGTTAAACCTTCTTAGAGCTGTGAATACATCCGTTAAGTCCGTTGAATATTGCACTAGGTCTGGCGATTTCACCACCATATCATCTATGTATACTTCTATGCTTTTACCTCTCAAGTGGCTGAAAAATTTGTCCATCAACCTTTAGTAGGTTGCTCTGGTGTTTTTGAGGCCAAAGTACATGACCTTATAGTAGTAATTTGCCTCTTCTATTATGAAAGTGGTTTTATTCATATCGGGTTGGTGTCATGGGAATCTGATTATACCCAGACTAAGCATCAAAAAACAGAAAACATAGTTCCTTGTCGCTACGTCAACTAATCTGGCTATGTTGGGTAAGGGGTATGATCCTTGAGGCATGCTTTGTATAAGTCAGTGTAATTGACGCACATTTTCCACTTGCTGCTATACTTCTTCACCAACACTATGTTGGCAAGCTAAGTGGTGTATTGAGCTTCTCCTATGAATCTGACATCTAAAAGCTTTGTGACCTTTATCTTAGCCATTTATCTCTGCTATTCTCCTAATTTTCTTTTCTTTTGGGATACATGTCAGGCTTATTTGAAAACAGACAACCTGTGGATGACTACCCTGGGATCAACTCCAAGTAGGTTCGTAGTTGACTAGGCGAATAGATTTGCATTTTTTCCCTAGGGTTTCGTCGATTACCGCATCCCCTTCTACACTTAAGGTTGATCCAACTTTCAAGTTTCTCTCTCCAAAAAGAGACATGTTTTTAGTTTTTCCCACAGGTTCGATTCTTGAATCAGTCCCTATTCGAGGATCAAGGTCTTCTCCTATTAAGGCGGCTCTTGAGCCAAGTACTTGTTCAACATTGTTTGCTACTATAGTTAGCTCCTGGGGTCGTAGACTGACAATATAGCATTCTCTAACTAGCTTTTGATCTCCATGGATGGTGATGATATCCCTAGATGCTGACGGGAGTTTCATAGCGAGGTGAGGAGTTGATACCACGACTCCTAGTGTGTTTAGAAAGGGCCTTCCTAATAGGACATTATAGGAAGTATGTGCTTCAACAACTAAGAAACGCATAAGTCTCGTCTTCGTCTAGTTCCCTTCATGGAATACTGTGTGCAAATCTATGTATCCTTTAGTGCACACCCTTTCTTCTAAAAATCCATATATGGGCTAATCGTAGGGGATCAAGGGTTCTTCTAGTAGCTGCAACTTCTTATACGTCTTCTAGAGGATGTCTATTAAGCTGCTTTGGTCAATAAGCACCTTTTTCGTGGAAAATATTCTCGAGTTCAATGATTACTATAATTGGGTCATCCTGGTATGGATCCACCCCTTGAAAATCAACGTTTGTAAAGCTGATGGGTGACATCCTTCTTAGTCTGAAGGATGAATAGACCACTTTTGTTCTGCATGTATATTTGCAAATCTTGTTATATGTTTATTCTATGTCCTTGTTTTTTTGGCATTTTAGGCTTTGCATATGAAAATACCGACTCTTTACTAATAAAACAAAAAATTCATAAAAATTATTTCAAAAATTGTGTTGTACAATTTGAAGAATCTACCCTTCTATGCTTTCTAAAGCAAATTAGTTTTCTTCAATTTGTATATTCAAATATCTTCCATGCTCATATACTCATATTGTTCTTCCATAGAGTTCCTAAGTTTATCTTCATTCAAATATGGATGAAAATCAATAAAAAAATGCACATAAAAAAAATAAGGTTCATTCTTTCATGAAAGGTTGCAAAGATGATGAATACCACCCTAGGTAAACTGTCAAATTCTGTTAAAACTAATTTATTTCTAAATCTTCTACCATCAAATTAACAGTTTCATGTTTTCATTGAAAATGACAAAGTGTTGAAGGATATTCATATAATGTCTCAACTAACACTGAATAGTAATGAGATTAGTGACTGCTTTTGTTTTGAAGTTGAAATACAATGTTGTTATTATAGTTTACAAATGATACTATTACTTTCAAGTTCACACTATTCATGGTTTCCTTCCCATATATCATATAAAAGTATTCAAAAAACATTTCACAAAATATTAACAAAAAACAGAATGATGTTGTTCCTGAAAATAGACCATGTATAAGTGCCAATAACTCGGGTAGAAAGCTTTCACAATTTACTTTCGCTACCTTTCATACATTATTTTTAAAAAGCCAAATTTGTTAACATTTTTTAATGTTGTTATGACTTCACGAGGATTAGTTGTCCAATATAGCGATGAGAATTATTGGAAAAATTCAACAAACGCATGGAACATGTAAGGTAAAAGAAAATGTTATAAAATATATTTGTATTTGGTTTGGTTGATAGTTGTGTTTACTTTTCAGAATAGAAGAACTGAATGCCAAACATGTTCTCTTTCCTCACAATTTTTAATAGAAGTGATTCGTGATTTATAACTTGCAAGAAGGAAAATAAAATTTATTATTAGTCAGAAGTAGGTATCTTTTCTATGAATTAATAGATTTTGGTAAGTTTCCTATCAGTATAAAACTGTTATTAATTGTGAGTGTTGGTTATATTGGTAAGATTCATTGCATATTATTGTTATGGCATTAATAACACGCCACTGAATTGGATTTTCATCAACCAAAGTGATGAAAAATATGAAAAGTTTGTTTTTAAGATGACAAAATATAAAAAATAAAAAATATAATAAAAATATGTGAATAATAAAAAATATATATAAAACAATATATGAATAATTGGATAACAACATCAATAATAAACTAAACCAAATAATACTTCATTTAATAGTATAATATACTTACGTTAAATATAAATAATAATTTAAAAAATAATTCTATGACGGGTCAAGATACTAGTTACTAATTAAACTTATATTATTTTCATGTGTTAATTGCTTTGTGATATGTAATAATTATGGTACATACACCAGCATATATAGAAGTATAAGTGTCGAAACAATATCTAAAAAAATTACAATCTTATTTATAATTTTTTTTTTGTATAAAATTTATATTTATGTATTTATATCCAGTTTATACTTAAATTGTATTTTGAAAATTTGTATGTTTGTACAAATCTTCATTTACATTTGTATTAAAGTATATAATTGTGTGTACATTTCACACATTTAAATTACAAACAAAAAATTATTAAAGAAAAATATCTTTGATAACTACAAAGAAATGCTGATTTTTTATTTTATTATATAATTTGTAAAATTATAAATTAAAAAGAGTTAAATATGTTTTTAGTCCTTTAATTTTTGAAAATTGTAATTAGTCCATTTTGGAAATCTTTTAACCAATTTAGTCTCTTATATTTAGAAATACATATATTTAGTCCTTTAAATCAAACTTTTCTAAGTTTATTTGACGTTTCAAACTTGTTTCTCAATTAACATTAAAGCAAACATGTGTCAAATGATATAAACAAACTAAAATATTATAATGAAATGTGTTTGAAACATCATATATAAAAAATATATAAATTTATCCCGATTAAAAATCATATATAAACTACATAATTATATACATTTAAAATTATTACATAATAAACCATATAAAATTATAAATGTATAGAATTATATGATAAATTTTAAAAAATTAAAACTTTAACCAATAACAATAAATTTATTTGATAAATTGAAATTATAATAAATTTATAAAATACTAAAATAATTTATTTAATTATATAAATTTATAATCATGTATAAAACTATATAATTGTTTGATATGTTTATTAAATGGTATAGATCTTACATTTTGCCTGCCACATTCATTATCTTAATACACTCTTAACTGTATTTTTATTCTATAGGTAATATACATTTATTAAATCTTATGATATCTATTTCAAAAATCCTATTAAAAAATTTAAAGTTTAAAAATATTCAATTAATAGACAGACTAAAAGAAATTGCAATTAAAAATTATTAACCCCATTTAGTTTGTGGCTTGGAGTAAGCGAGTATCAGACACAGTTGAAGGGTTTTCCATTTTCCCAATCTCAGGCATTTTTTCCACACTGAGAAGTAAAAACCCATTGAAATAGAATGAACAAAGGTGGAGCAGCGGGATTAGGAGGTGGCGCCGGTGCCGGAAGCGGACCCACTGCGGCAGCCGCTTCAGCCGCAGCGCAGAAGCAGAAGACGCTGTTGCAAAGGGTCGAAGGTGATATTGCCAATATTGTTGATAACTTTAGCCACCTCGTCAACGTTGCAAGGGTATTCCTTTCTTTTCTACTTATTTTACCAACTAAAAGCTCTTCTAGAGAAGTTTGTCCAAACAAGATGTTCAGTTCACCCAAACAATGTTCAATTCATCCAAACAATTTAATTCATGTTAACCATGAAAAACACAAATTTTTAATTTCTCTTTTTAAGAAGTTATGTGTGGGATAAGTCTGAGCCTTTAATTGTGTGTTAAACCATGGCCTTTGGAGCAATAGCATGGATGATAAGAAGAAAGGTTTTAAATTGATTTCGTATATTCCTTGTGTTACTTGATATTGAGAGTGCCCATGAGCAGTGTCATTAAAGTTGCAGTAGTTTGCTGTTGTAGAGAGTAGAAACACTGAGAACGGTTGCAGTTGTTCTTAATTACCTGGGTTAGAAGTGAAGAAAAGAGGGGTGACATTGAGGATGAGTGAAATTGTTTATCTGATAGAATGCAATTTAAGGTGAGAAATCTTTTGTATTTTTGTCAAAAAACCAATTATGGTGAGAAATCGTTTGATAGGTTTAGGTTTCGTCACTGCCTTGTGAATGTGAATTTGGGTAAACATTTACGGAGTCATTTTTTTATGATTTTAATTTCACAAAATCGACTTCGGTTGAAAATGATTTAAAAGTGAAGTGATTTATGTTTAGAGACTTGTATGTTGAAAGTGAGTTTGTTGCAACACTTTCTCAGCTCGAAGATGTATTGTGTTGCTTCTAGCTGTTGTTATGAGCAAGACAAGTTTGATTTGAGACAATAAAATATTAATGTTTTTCTTTTAGGGTAAATTGCATTTGGTACCCTAATGTCAGTTTGGCTGTCCAAACCGCCTATCCGGACATATTCTTATTCATTGAGAGGCTGAGATAATGAGTATTTTCTTTTAAAGAATGACCAAAGGAGACCAAAACTTCATTATGGAAGAGTCTCTTATGAAGAAAACTCTTAAAATAACTTGATGATGTCTCTACATCCAGGATCTATTATGGTTTTACTCTTTTTTGGTGCCTACCATTGCTCAAGTAGGTTGGGAGGGAGTTGAATTATAAGATAAACATAATATATTTAGACAGATAGTAATAAATTTATTCGGAGTGGTTAACCTTCGGCATGGGAAATTGTGTATGGTTCAGTTACAATTTCAAGAAAAAGATAACCCAGCTGTAATTTTGTGATTCCGTAAAATTGGTGAGTTGGTCTCTACCAATGAACTAGTTTCTTGTTCACATTTCCTCATTTAGATGTTGACAAAGACTATCTTTCTCTTCATTGATAGTCACTATTTATTTATCCACTTTTTCCTTCTCATTAATGCACTGGTGTGTGTCAACAGCCACTATGCATGCATGGGGTTGTGGATGATTTAGTTTTTAAGCTGACCTGAGCCCTGTTCTGATCCCAAGGGTGTAAAAATTGGGAATGTCTTCAATATATTAACACACTAAAATTATGAGCATCTTGTTATTTCTACTTAACAAATGCAGTCTTGCAGGTCAATGACCCACCAGTTAGAAACTCACAGGAAGCTTTTATGATGGAGATGCGTTCTGCTAGGATGGTGAGAGTGCTTTTTCTGTTCATTCTAGTGCTTCTGAACAAGAATGGTTATGAAGATATATTTTTTAACTTGAATTTTATACATCAGAATCTTAAGGATTACTGTGGAGAGAAATTTGCTTGTGATAGATTATGTCTGGGAACACTGGAAATATTACAGACTCTATAGTTACCTCTTATATAATGCAGAGTTAATTGAATTATAATTTTGTTTTCATTCATATTAACTTACTTCTTTCAAATGTCGCAATGTCATTCTCTCCATTGTTCTGTTTTGTGAGACTTGTTAAGTATGGTTAAGTTGACAAGGTTTAGTAAGAGTCACTGAAATCTATTCGTTTTCTGTTTATTTTTTATATTGATTTATTACACAGGTTCAGGCAGCTGATTCTCTGTTGAAGTTGGTTTCAGAGCTGAAGCAGACTGCAATATTTTCAGGATTTGCCTCTCTTAATGATCATGTAGAACAAAGAAGAATTGAATTTAATCAACTAGCCGAAAAAACTGATCATACTTTATCCAAAGTTGGGGAGGAAGCTGCTGCTAACCTAAAAGAACTTGAATCTCATTATAGTTCTTCAGCACAGAAGACCATGCAAAACCTGCAACCATAGTTAAGAATCTCTATATGCAGTATGTGGATCATGCTTTACACAGTATAGTAGTTTTTAATTTTGGTTTCAAATATGTTCTTTCTTTACTGAGAACATGGAAAACAAAATAGGAGCGCTCATTTTGAGTTAGTTTATGGATGTAATTAGCATATTAGATGAGGATTTAACTAGGAAAGGGTCAAAAATTCACTTCTTATGATTACAATTACTGAAAGTCAAGGAATTTAAGATTATGTGGTTGTTGTAACATGTTTCTTTAGGACGGGAATGTGATAACTTTTTATTGAAATTAAAGATACGATGTGTTAAGACTATGATGATAAAAAACTATATATAGATATTGATGTACATTTTTCTGTCATATCAAAGTTTAAAGGCCAAGTAAATGGAGAGAGAGGCAGAGGAAGAATAAATATAGAGGATATAATGGTAATTATAGACGATATAATGTGTTTGTTACGTTTTTGTCTCTTAGGATTTTAGAATATTAAAATTTTAACTTTTAAAATTTCGAAAATGGATAAATTGTATTCTGTCTTTTAAAATTTTAGTTATTCTATATTATTAAGATGTATCCCAATATGGTTAATGTACAGTTTTGGCATGTTGAGGTGATAAGTTTTTAAATAAGCTTTTGACATTTATCACTTCAAAGTTTATCGATATTTTTCACTTGAAAATTTATAAATTTTCACATTTAACACTTCAAATTTTATTGATTATTTCTCACATGAAAATTTATTAAAAAAATGAAAATTTATTAAAAGAAAAAAGTGAATATAAAGTATGAGAATTACACCAAAATCTCTATGGTTTAATCATTTGATTTTACATTAATAAATATTTTAAAACCTTATTGAAGAGTAAATTAGTTTCATAACTATTATAATAACAATGCATTATAGTCTAAATAATTTACGAAATTGGAAAAACATACTAAATTTTTGTACCATATGAAAAAATAAATAAAGAAATGCAATTGACTTCTATAAATTTAGTTCCTTAAAATACATTACATTAATTGAGACAATTATAATCAATATGATTTTAGGGACACTAATTGAGAACGTAATCACATTTTTTTTATTTAAATATAACAATCCATCAAAATATCAAACACCTTCAATAGTTAAATACTTTTTTTAATATAACGCCTTAAATAATTATTATATATTACTTTAATTTTTAATAATTTCAAAATTATTAGTTAAACAAATAATACTTGATGAATAGTTTTTCAATAACCCATAATCTAAAGAAAACTTGTATGAAACTTTCTAAAATTTAAAAAACACTTATAATCGCTTAGTGTGTGTACCATGGCATGTGACATTTAACAAATAATAAGATGGAAATGTATCGGTGATAGTTAGTTATGAAGCACATAAATAATTAAAAAAAATTCTAACATGAATAAATTTTTAATTTTGCCCAATCAATTGTTGGCTTATTTCTTCCTCATTTTCATTTTTTTTTTCTTCTTCATGTTTTTTAGGATTAAAAAACGTTTTAGATTCTTCAATTTAAAATATAATTTTATATGTGTTTAGGATATTGTTTGCTTTGAAACGTAAATTTTATCACAATTTTATTCTTAAAGAGGTCTCGGAAGATGAGAAGAGAAAAGAATATTTAAACCCTCTTAGACATCAACTTCTAAGTAATGTGAATTTATTGAACATGGTAAAAACAAAAGTAAATTGGGCAACATGATTTATAATACATTTTCATATTCAAAATAAATTCCAATTCAAAAATTTCTTAATTACAATCTAGAATATGTTTTAAATTAAAAAAAATATAATATATTTTAGATTATACAATTCATAATAATATATTTGTATATTGTATAATTCAAAATATATTTTGAATCTGAAAATATATCTTAAATACATTTTAAAATATTTTTTAATCTGAAATATATTTTTTAATTTTGAATTGTACATAATTTACAATCTAATTTTATATTGTACCATCTAAAATGTTTATTATATATGAATAATTTAAATTTTTCCTACAACTATGAATGAATGTGTAAAAAGAAATATGTGCCTTTCAATAAATCGATACAAGTAAACTTATAACATAGCTCTTTAACTCTTAATTATAAAAGAAACGACTCATGCAGATTGAATAACATATAAACCTACACTTAACTCCATGACATTTAATACACATAATCACATTAACTAACAAAGATAAACTTGAAGTTTTGGAGCCTCCACATGCAACATTAATACTAGCCACACCATATTTGCTCAAATATGAATAATGTTATATACACTAAGAAAAATAATAGGAGTAAGGTTATGCATTTCATAACTTAAGAATATACTAAATTTATCACACAAAACACAGGAAGATTAGTAGAAAAAATATTATAAGAGGATTTAAAAAAAAAAAAAAATAGTACACCATACAAACTATGAATGCTTAACAACACAACATTGTTCCTTTTATTTTGTAACAATTACCACTTTTCCCATGTGGAGAAGAAAATGAAAATACAATATTGTTATGTGGAAGCTATGCAAAAATGGTGGTGACAACAAAATGTTACATGTAAGAGTAGGCAGAGAGGGGAGGGTTGCAGTTAAACCGCCATTTCCATTTCACAGAGAATATGACGCCTCTCCATTCTTTTCCAAAATCTCATTGATTTTCATATAGTTTTGATTTGCCATTTTTCTATATATAAATGTTGGTTTTTTCCTAATTCTGGTTGTATTGCTATCTTCAACCTTTTCTTCCACAATTTCCTCTCAAGATACCCTAGTGTTTTTGATGATGGGTGGTGCTCCAATCAACAACCACCTCATTTTCAACACCCTCATGTCATTTCCTGTCTAAATCAACAACCTTCCCCTTTTTCTCCAATCATTTTTCTCTCTTCTTCTTCTTCAAAGGATAAAAACTGTTAGATTCATTTGTCAATGCATCTGAAACTTTGTTGCTGATGTTGTAGCTCTTAGATAACCAGAGGGAGTTATCAGCATTCATGCCATTTCTGACTTTCAGGTTTTATTTCCCCCAAATCTCTTTTCTCATGGATAATCAATCTTCAATTTATGTGCCATAATTGGTTGTTCATGCGCCTTTCTGATTTGTATTGATAATGATGATTTGGTACTAAAAAATTTTATTATTATTATTTTTGCTTCTGACTTTGAGAATGGTCACCATGTCCTATGATCTGCATCACATTTCATTACGTGGATGCCATGAATTTAGTTTTTCGTTCTTTATTCTTTTGACGTTTATATCATGGCATCGTGCATGTTCAACAACTTCCCTATTAACTTATATGCATATTCTCTCACAAACACAATTATTTGAGTGGTTATATAGTTTCAGAACAAAGGTAGTTGCAGGAATTCAGTACTGTTAGTTTCTTAAATTATGGAAAGACCAACAACTAGTTTCTTATATTAGATGTAGTTTTGTTTGAATTTTTATACCATTTAGATTTGTTTCAACATTCCATGTTACATCTCAATATAACTTATTTGTATGAGTTTTCTTATTTCTCTCTCTTTTTCAGGAGTTTCTCTTGAAGGGTGTTATTGTGTTGCCTTTTGATAAGATCAAATCCTGTCAAGATGCCTGATTTACCACCTGAGGTAAGAGTTTCGTCTCTATACATTCCCATAATTGACCACAAAATGCAAACACTACATTTCTATACTTCTTCACAAAAGTCCTTTTTTGAAGTATTTTTATGGCAATTGTCATCATAGTTTTTTAAATTTATGCAGTGGGTATGCATTAACATATATAAAAACTTCAAGGGAGTAGAAAGTAAGAAGAAAAAAGAAAATAGTTTTAAAAAGAAAATTAACTTAAGCATAAAATAAAAAATAAAAATTTAAAGACACAATAACTTCTATAAATCTATGTATGCACAAATGAATTTTAACCAACAGTTTTTTTTTCTATTTTTCTCTCCGGAAAAGTCTCTCATGTGAAATATAATTTCAAAGAACAAAATGAATCTTTGACCCAATTTGAATGCATCCATTTTTGGAGGAAAAAGTGAGAATTGACCAAAACTTCTGGTTCATCCATAAACACAGATGAGACACAATATGTCAGAAGAGGCACACCCTAGTGTTCATAGCAGTTGTGCAAAGTCAGGAAACAACTCACCAACTCATCCCAATAGTGTGAACCAAGCAGAAAATGTCTACACTTCAGGAAGGGAAACTGGACAATTGGACCATGTTTCAAAATCTGATAATGCAAAGTTGGAAGGTAAATCAAGGCCCCAGAGGCTAATTCCACCAAACAGGAACATCTCTGACTTCAACCCTCAACAACACCAAAGTCCAAGCACAGTAAAGAAGCCTGGTCAAACCCCTGATCACCATCATTCAAAGACAGTGTCTGTGTCAACCCCACATGGAAAGACCTCGAATCATGCGAGCACTGGTTCTCGCAGTAACAGCTTAGAGAGCACAAGTGCACCCATTAGGCCACATACTGGGGGTGATGTGAGGTGGGAAGCAATCAACATGGTTTCAAAGTGTGGCCCTCTCAATCTCAGCCACTTCAGGCTTCTCAAGCGCATTGGTTATGGAGACATTGGGAGTGTGTACCTTGTGGATCTCAAAGGGACCAAGACCTACTTTGCCATGAAAGTAATGGACAAGGCAGCACTCATAAGCAGAAATAAGCTTCTGAGGGCACAGACAGAAAGGGAGATTCTTGGACTCCTTGACCACCCCTTTCTCCCAACTTTGTATTCTTACTTTGAAACTGAGAAGTTTTACTGTCTGGTGATGGAGTTTTGTAGTGGAGGTGATCTTCATACTCTTCGACAGAAGCAACCTAACAAGTGCTTCACTGAAGAAGCTGCCAGGTTAGTTAAACCTCACCGTCTTCTGATCATAATTCATATTGAAAAACTTGTATGCAATTGATAAACAGTATAGCAATATCTTGTACAAGTTTCTTCTTGGCAGTTTTAGAAGAAAACAAACGGAAATCAATTTTAAAGTATCTCATTAATGAGTTAATTAATAAACACTATTGAAATTACTCTTAATTTTTACTTTTAACTTAAGTAGAAACTAATTTTATTTTATAAAAAAAAATATTAATTTATTTTATGTCATTACCTTATCCAAGGCTGGGCATTCATCAGCATTTCATGTTTATATCACTTTTCAAACAGGGACTTGTGTTAACCATCTGATTTCAGTTAGTAGATCAATCTAAGTACTTACATGCTTAAAAATCTTGTGATAGGTTTTATGCCTCAGAGGTTTTGCTAGCTCTGGAGTACCTGCACATGCTTGGCATTGTATACAGAGACTTAAAACCAGAAAATCTTCTAGTGAGAGATGAAGGGCACATCATGCTCTCAGATTTTGACTTATCCCTTCGCTGCTCCGTGAGTCCTACACTAGTCAAATCTTCATCTGCACATGCAAGCAACAATAATGGTGGCAACAGTGACTCCAGTGGCGTACTAAGTGATGACCAAGCAAGCACTACTCAAGTATCTAGTTTTTTTCCGCGCATTTTACCTTCAAAGAAGAACCGCAAGGCAAAGTCAGATTTTGGCCTATTAGTTGGCGGAGCACGCCTTCCTGAACTGATGGCAGAGCCTACCAATGTGAGATCAATGTCATTTGTAGGAACACATGAGTATCTTGCTCCTGAGATTATCAAAGGAGAGGGTCATGGTAGTGCAGTAGATTGGTGGACTTTTGGGATCTTTTTGTATGAGCTGTTGCATGGATCAACCCCTTTCAAGGGTGCAGGGTATAAAGCCACACTTTTTAATGTTGTTGGACAACCACTTAGGTTCCCAGAAACTCCCCAGGTCAGTTCAGTGGCTCGTGACCTTATTAGGGGATTGCTTGTGAAAGAGCCGCAGAAGAGAATTGCATATAAAAGAGGAGCTACAGAGATAAAACAGCACCCATTTTTTGAGGGAATGAACTGGGCTCTAGTCAGAAGTGCCACACCTCCCCACATACCAGATACTATAGACTTCTCCAAATATGCCACCAAAGACGCAACACCCCCGGTGGACAAGAAGATGGCAGATATTGCTAATGATAAACACAGCCATAATGCTAGTGATTCTTACGTAGATTTTGAGTACTTTTAGCAGTCAAAGTTCTATATGGATATAACACCCTTCTTTGACAAGAATATACTGTACAAAGTGTCACCTCTCTTCCCCAAAAAGAAAATTGAAGACTTCTATGAGAAACATACAATGTAAACAAGCATGTAAATTTGTTCAAAAACATTCTTTTTCCCCCATTTTTTTGAAAATGTCTGTAATATTGTTGTAAGGACTTCCAGACTAGCACTGCTTGCAAAATTCAGTGTTCAGAATATTTTTTGACAATGAAAAGATGTTTGTGGTACACGACATGAGTTCTTCAAATATAGAATTCTGTGGCTCAAGCAAAATGTAATTTTGGTGATCTCAGATTTGGAGTATTTAGTACAAGTCATACATTTGGTTAAAAACACAGTTTGACAGGAATACACTGTACAAATTGTCACCTCCACCTTTTTTCCCTACAGAAAATTGAAGACATTTCTGAGAAATATACACTGTAAAACACAAGGCATGTAAATTCGTTCAAGAAAGTTATTTTTCCCTTAGTTGTTTTTTTATTGTCTTCAATATTGTCATAAGGTATTCCAAAGTAGCACTACTGTTTACAAATTTCAGTTTTCAGAATGTTATATACTTCTAAAATGTTTAACTGTGAAGCAAGTGGAATTCCATCCTTCAAGAAAGAAAAAGAAAAAAATACGGAAATGGAGAACATTAATGGATACATTCATCTTGAACTTTACATCTTCGATTGTGAAGATAATCTTGTTCGCAGCTCCTCAGCTACAGCATCAATGAACTCTTCAGTATTCAAATACTGGGATCTAGAAACCCTAGACATTAGAAAAAAAGACCAAGTTTTAATCTGTCATGCATTAAAAGAAAAATTTAGAAAGACCAATTCGAGTGCCAGAAATTACTTAGGTCCATGAACAAGAAGCGCAAGATCCTTTGTCATCTTTCCCAATTCAACTGTTCCAATGCAAGCTGCTTCCAATTTCTCCGTAAACTCCAACAGTCTAGCATTTCCATCCAACTTTGCCCTGTAAAAGTTATCATGCATTTGAATAAGCTTAGGAAAAACATATTTTTTCCTAGTTTTTCTATATGTATGGATAAGCTTTTAAAAAAAGTGCTCATGCTATCTTTATTTAGTACTCTGTTTTTTCCTTTCAAGAAGATACAATTTTTACTTTATGCTCACTAGTAAAATTAACTTTAGATACAATACTCTCACATATACAGTCAAGACAATATTTGTGCAGATAGACCCTTGACTTATAAAAAAAAAAGCACTACAAACTTGTGCTTTCATTTCAAAAGCCTTATCTAATAATTGTAAATAATTTTAGACACACCTTTTACTAAAAAGCATTTTTCCTAAAAAAGGCCACAAACAACGGCCTATAAATATGAAATTGAATGGAAAAGGATAAACTTCTACTGATTCTAGCATAAATAATAATTAATCAAACTAGTTTCCATTGCAATCTCTACCTGTGTGCAAGACCTCGTGACCAGGCAAAAATTGAAGCAATACTGTTTGTGCTGGTTTCACCACCTTTCTGATGAACCCGGTAATGACGGGTTACAGTGCCATGAGCTGCCTCTGCTTCAATGGTTTTTCCATCCGGACAAACCTGTCGCCAAATTTAGCTTCTTGATTATCCATACTAGAGATTCAATGTGGCAAAAAGAAGGTCGGAAGGAAATACAGTTTGAATGAACAGAAAAGAGAAATGCTACAAAAGGTTAGAAGAGCAATACCAGTACTGATGTCATCAAGCCAAGAGAACCAAATCCTGTTCAATGGAAATTATTGTAATGAATTTCAAGAAACTTTGGCCCATCCATCAACAGAAACAGCAGAACACTGAATAACTAAAAGCTAAGTGAAAGTCATGCGCATATGGATATCTCACCTTGAGCTAAGAAGTCGCTCTGCACATCACCATCATAATTCTTGCAGGCCCATACATAACCTCCATCGCTTTTAAGAGCATAAGCAACCATATCATCTATAAGACGGTGTTCATACCTAACAATCAAGAATGAGTTAGCAATCTACTTGTAATAAAGGTTTCAATTAGCATGATGGGAAATTCAACTAACCATATCCCTGCAGCTTTGAACCTGTGGCTCCATTGAGCCTCAAAGACTTCCTGGAAAATGTCCTTGAATCTTTCACAAAAGCAAAGAGTTAAAAAGGTGCTTCAGGGTTTGATTAACAGCAACTACAATAGCATCTCACTTAGAACAGAAGAGAAATTAAATACAAAGAAAGATGAACCAAAAATATAATAGCATACCTTCCATCATATTTCTTTAAAATGGTATTTTTAGTGCTCAGATAGAGAGGCCATTTCTTCTGGTAAGCAAAGTTCATTGAAGCCTCAGCAAAAGCTCGAATGGACTGTTTCCAGATCAAATACAACATAATATTATTATCATCCAAGCAATAAGAAATTATTTGAGAAGAATAATAAAAAAATAAGAAAGCATCATCCAGATGCAAACCTCGTCAGTATTATACATGGACAAAGCTATGCCTCCAGCACCAGTAAAATTGTAGACCTCTAGCTCTTTAGTTCCTTCACCTCCACTGGGAGCTGTAAACACACAACTGAACACCATAAGATTCTTTGATTTTATAGGCCTCTCTAGCTCTTTTATCTACTAGGAATTGAAAGCAATCAAAGTCTCAGATTTCATTCAGGAACTTTGCAATATCATCAAGATTAAATCTTCAAACTACTTGAGCCATGAGAAAAAGTTGAGTGGAGAGTGAATTTACCAAACACCAATTTTAGCTTTCCTGGTCCTTTTATAACTGCATCTGTTGCCCGATATTGGTCTCCAAAGGCATGCCTTCCAATGCATATTGGCTTTGTCCAGCCTACACAATAGACAGATAGTAATTAACACTTGCAAAGTTGCAATCATAAAGTAAAACTCAAAATTTCAAATATGAAAGAATCTTTTGCATTTTATGAACCTGAAACAAGACGAGGGATGTTTTTACATATAATTGGCTCTCTAAAAACTGTACCTGTAGAACATAAAGATTGAATTTTCCCCTGGATGTCAGATCAAATTCAGAAAACAAAGCAAGATATAAAAACCATTAGAAAGTTTAGTTACCATTTAAAATGTTCCGGATCGTGCCATTTGGACTTCTCCACATTTGTTTTAAGTTAAACTCCTTGACCCGAGTTTCATCTATGACAAAGAAAACCTTGGCATGTAAATTTCATTTATAATGCATAACAAGTTACTACATGTAAGTCATGACGTAGGAAAAATATGCATCATTCCAGCTTAGAACATCTGTGAATACCTGGAGTTATAGTTGCACATTTGATTGCTACATTATACCTGCAATGACAAATTTTCCCTGGCATGTTAGGAAACCTCAGTGTGTAAGACAAGTTTCTCTAATAATTAACGAAAATAAAAAAAGGAAAGCTACTCTAATCCACAGAATTCAAAAAATGATAAAATCAAATCATAAATTATGTATTTTTATTTGAGTTGATTATTTGTCAATCTAAACCAAATACTCCTAAAAACTATATCCTCTTGATATACTACAAAAATTCTTTCTTTCCATTCTAACCTAGGCTTATTCTAAAGTATCGTATTTACACAGAACTGAGCATATTAAATAGTTAGTCCTTATCTCCATTTAAATCATATTTTTTTATCAAGTATAGAGGCAGTTTAGGCTACACCACTACAATGGGATGGAGCATTACAAGCCTTTTATACCATCACAGGTATAAGGATAAATTCCAACCCCACAGCCCCAATTTCCACAATTATACAACTAGGAACCTCTAAAGTGGATTTACCAAGGTGACATGATCTATATCAGCAAGTCAAAGGGCTAAAGGTAGGTGAGACCAATTTCAAGCTTATAGTGAGATGATTCAATGTTGAACCAATCACCAGCTTGGTGGCACTGAAACCCAAGTTCAGTTATCCTCTGCTAAATAAACGCATAAGAGAGTGAAAAACAACATTTCAACCACTTGAGCGAAACATTTATATACAATAATCATGGAAAAACAAAAGAAGACAGATAACAAATACTAAAATGATACATAATATCAAGATTGAACACACACTTGAGTGTAGCTTCAGCACTTTCAATGGTAACTCTATCAGCAGTGGCATCCCGATGAGGAAGGCCAAGGTCAAAATACTTAATATTTAGCTCCAAATAAGGAAGAATAAGCTGCAAGAGAAAAAAAAGAGAGGATAAAATACAAGAAAAAAGAATACAGCATCAACTTACTTGATTACCAAAGATAACTCAAGATAAAACTACCTTATCTTTTATCATTTTCCAAATCACTCGGGTCATTTCATCCCCTACATGCAAAGACAACGAAAGACTGATTATTCAGATCGAGAAACGGAAAGTCAATCACATTTTAAGCATCTATGGAAAAATCCTATGATTCCGAAGACAAGTTCTATGAGGATGAGACCCCCAATTTAACTGAATCTTCAGTAGTGACTAAATCATATAGACAGAAACACTTAATTCAAATATTTTAAATTATTATTAAGTATTAAATTTTCTATCATAATTTTTCTTCAATTTCACAACTTGCTTTAATTTTTCATCTGGTTCTAGACAAGCTTTTAGTGTTATTTCAATATGGTTCTAGACAAGCTTTTCATGTTATTTCAATAGTTAGTTTTGCCTAATTAAACGTTCCAATCAAGCAAAAACATCAAATTTAATAAAGGAGGAGACATAACAAAAAGGCTTGAAGCATAACAAAAAATGAAAAGGGGTGATTGAAATTGAAAGCCCAGATGAAAAAAATGGTTAAAGCACACAACTTTCTCACCCTGATAAAGAACTAAGCCCTCACACTATTATTAACATTCGTCAGAAACGAAAGATAGAAAGATCACACGTACACAATAAAGAGAGAAGTGTGAAAGATGCATAAAGTGATTCATAGCATACCATCCATTTCGACGATGGGGTTGTCGACTCTTATCTTCTGAAACCCCATTTTGTTGCTAGTTTGGTTGAGGTGAAAGTGCGAACTCAGAGAGGATCAACAATTCAAACTCTCAAACACACACACTGAAAGGGAGAAATTGGGTTGTGTTTGTGATTATGTGACTAAAAGAAAATATGTGGCATCAACCACCACGTGATCACTGCTTTCGCAATGAACAGAGTAAGATTAATTTGCATTTACCGTTCAATCACGTTGAATGGAGGATCCGTGAGAATGGTTTGCTAATATACAAGACATCATGGTTCCTTTGTTCTTTCCACCACTTCATCCACTTCCGACCAAAATAATATGCTACTAAAGATTTATTTTATTTCAAAAGGCTTACTTATTTTATCATTTATTTTATTTATTAATAAATATTCAATTAAGTTTTCCAATTTTAAAATTATAACAATATTGTTATTTATTTTTTGTCCAATTAACATTAAAATTGGCTACAAATATTTTTTTATATATAAAATAACATGCTCAATAACACAATGTATTGGAACTAATTAATTTCTATATTAGTAGTGGAAACACAATAGCGACTAAAATTAACGAGGAAAAAGTTATTATGTTAAAATCTAAATCCAAAAATTATCAAAATATTTTTTATAAAATTTGTAATAATTAAAATTAGTAACAATATATCAATATTAGTCAATAAAATATAAATTTAGTTAAATAAAAGTTTAAAAAATTGGTAATTCAAATTATGATAAATAAATCTATTGATTATCAAAATGTAGGTTAAATACCTTAATTCATAAATAATTAAGAGATAAAGTTTAAGGAGGATAAAAGACTTTCTTTGTTTCTTCTACATTATGCCTTATTTTACATTTCTTGAAACATTGTTTATGAAAACATGATATGATGAAATTTATTTTTTGAAATATATATATATATATATATATATATATATATATATATATATATATATATATATATATATATATATATATATATATATATATTTAAACTTGACTGTTTTAGCACCATAAAAAAGTAAGATTGTTATATGAAAGTTCAATACACTCTTTACCAGAGTTGCCAACGAATTTTGACCCCAAATTGGCTTATTGCAAATATATAGTTTTATTTTCTCAATTCTAAAACTTAGGATCATTTCCTTGCCTGAAGGATCTACACCAATGAAAGTGAAGCTATATAGATGCCCTCAAAGTTAGAAAGAAGAGGTTAAGAGATTGGTAGTTGATATACTTCAAGAAGCCATTATTCAATATAGTGTAAGAGCCATTTTCATCTTCCAGGTCAAGAAAAATGATAAAATTTATACTCACTACCTTACTCGTAATGTTATCACCATTAAATAGAGTTTCCAATACTAATAGTGGATGAGTTAATTCGTGAGTTATTTGCACTACTAAAACAATTCATATTTTCTGATAATTTTGTTTTGAATCCTGTTAATTTTGTTTTGAATTTTTTTTTAGAAATATTTATAAATTTTGTTATGAAAAAAAAATTACAGAAAATTGCTGCCAATTATTTTGCAAAATATTTTGTATAAAATATTTTTTGTAACAAATTTTGTAGGAAATACTTACAAATTTTATAATTTTATAGGAAATAAATTATCCACCAAGGAATTACCTGCCAATTAAAATTCTTAGAAAAAAATAGTAGGAAAAAGTCTTTTCTTGTAAATATTTGGTGAAATCATTCCAGAGGTCCCCATATTTGTAGCGAATTCTCAAGTAGGTCCCCCAATTTTCATTTGACTCAATTGGGTCCCTAATTTTGAAAAACAACAACAATTGAGCCATAACCGTTAAAGTTGCATAAACAACGTTTCCAAATGATGAGGTGGATAAGTAAAACGGATACGTGTCAGTGGTATTAAAAATTCTCTGTAGCCTACGTGTCAAATGTGAAATAAATTGATTGAAACCCTAAATGGATTCATCTTCTCCGCCGAATCTTCTCCGTTGAACTCATCTTCTTCGTGGTATTGACCTTCTTTCAATTGGTGCATTTCTTTCTTCATCCTCAAATGTCGCTTTGCCATTCTTGTTCCTCTTGCACTTGTAATGGTTGGGGAAGAAGAACCCTAGTGTATCTTCACGTGGTGCTGGAGGATCGAGGAGTTTGGGTTTACAACCCATTTGCTACTGTGGAGAGAAATCAGTTTTAAGAACTGCGAAAACAGCAAAGAACAGGGGGGAACTATTTTAGGTATGTTCAAAATATAAGGTGAGAGAGGTTGAAGGTATGTTTTTTGTGTTTTTAAATGGTATATGGGATAACTATTTTTGTAATTTTTTCGCAGAGTGGAAGTGAAGATGGTGGATGCAATTACTTTAAATGGTGGACTGAAGATATCATTGAAGAGATTGGTAACAGTGAAAATTGCGAAGGTAGGGGTGAAATTTTGGTGAAGACTGAAGAAAGTGATGGTGATAAGAAAACGATTACTAATTTGGAGAAATCAGTTGCCATATTTGAGAAATGAATGAAGGTGTTGATTGTGATGGTTATATTTGTTTGTGTGGTTAATGTAATTGTGCTATCAATGCCGATAAAGAATGCATCATTTGTTGTTGCAATGTCCCTTAATGGTTAGAATTAGTTGTTTAGGATGCTTATTTCCATGTACTATTTTTATATTTGTGTATCAATGAATTTGGAAATTATTTCCATGTACTGTATTATGTGTATCCACATATGCTAATTTTAAATCTGATTCTACATACAATTAATCAAAAGCATGAGACCTTGTAATTCATAATGAAAACCAAATAATAGATTACATATCAAGAGGTCCTGAATTGACGCAAAATACATCACAAAAGTGGTCCAGCCAATGAGTAGCAATATTAAAATACAAAACAAAAGTGGTGGTCCAGCCACTCATTAGCAATATTAAAAGATGTCTCGATGCAACGAAAGAAATTTAAAAAGTTCCAAAGTGACCTTAAAGGTTCACAGCTATTACAAAACGAAACCATAAAAAAAAAAGAACTAACACATACAACTTCAAAATATGGCTTGAAGTGATCATTGTATTCGACCCCTCCTAGCATTTAGTTTCACTCTGCCATTTAATGCACCTCGTGATGGCTGGTGGGATGGTTGAGTTGGAGTTGGCTGGTGGGATGGTTGGGGTGGAGGTGGTTGGTGGGATGGTTGGGGTAGAGGTGGTTGGTGGGATGGTTGAATTGGAGTTGGCTATTGGGATGGTTGAGCTGGAGGTGGGTGCTGAGATGGTTGAGTTTGCGGTTCAGATGCATCAGTGGGTGTTGGCTGCTGGGATGCTTCAGTTGGACGTTGTTGTTGGGCTTCCCTTAATTGAGCCAAATGAATTTCAATTACTTTCGGACAAGCCCTTCTATTGTGCCCAATTTGCTTACAAATACGACATGTTTTACGTAAACCACCTTTTCTTAGTCTTGTTTCATCTCTTCTGATCTCCCATTGCTCTAATCTTCTTTTTTTCTTTGGTCTGCCTAATAAAATTCTCTTAGAGGGGGGTAACACATCAGGGTATGGAGTTGTCTCCAATAAACTGTGACCATTGATAGGAAATATTATGGAAGTGTATATCTCTTCATAAGTAGACTTCCTAAAAACTGATGGGATTAAGTCTTCTCCATTGAGGTTTAGAAACTTCATTGTAGACAATGAATGACAGCAAGGAATACCACTTATACTCCATTTCCTACATGTGCATGATTGTTCGTCTATATCGACAACGAACCTCTCCCATAATTGCGAGATGTGCCTAACTTCAAATAATTTCTCTGCTAACCAGCTACAATGACACATAGAACACCAATAATTAAACAGCTTTCATTTTTTCAAATTAAACAAAATGCAATCCTTACCTAGGAATCCAATACTTTGTTAATTCTGACTCCTTCTCAAATCTGTTCATAATTCTAGGACAAATAGATCATGATATTGATTGTATTTTCATTCTGTTTTTTTGCCCACCTTCTCATCAAGTATACACGAATATCTTCCAACATGCTTATCACAGGCTTAGTCCTTGTATGCATCAATACACTATTGAAGGCCTCAGACATATTGTTTACCAAGGTATTAGATTGAGCCTTTGTGGTAAATCTTGATGTGGACCAATATCTAAGTACAACATAAATATTCGAATTATGATAGTATACAATCCCATTTGGTTGGAAATAAAATCACTGACTATTGAAAACAGTGCAATGGAAATTGAATTACCTGGGTGGGATTGCTATCAGATGCTTAAATGCATCTTCGTTCACATCTTTTATATTCCTCATCTCCCTTTCCCATGCTTGTGGGTGTGTGGTTGCAGCTGCTCTCCACATAAGACGTCTTAGACTTTTGGCTGGAAATTTCTTTCTGAAATTGGCATACATGTGCCTTACACAGAAACGTTGATCAACTCTAGACAGAAGTTCTTGTATGGCTGGTAGCACGCCCTGACAATATCATAAATAAAACAATAGGTTAAAGTTTTTCATATCAAATAAATGTTTGAAAAGAGCTTGAATTTGAATATACCTTTTGTTGATCAGATATAAATGTATAGGATGCACACAATGCAGGTCCACCAAGGTCCTCAATAAGTAGCTCTAAAAACCAGGACCAGGAATCCTTGTTCTCAACCTCCACTACTGCATATACAATAGGCAGCATTTGGTCATTAGCATCTCGACCAATGGTTGTTAATAACTCTCCTCCGTATTTCCCTTTCAAGAAAGCCCTATCCAATCCAATTATAGGCTGCATGAAATGAAACTGTATTTGCATGCTTTCAAACATGCGTAAAACCTCTTGAATATTGGCTCCCCTTCATTCTCCTCAACATTAACTTTGACTGTTGATCCTAGATTTCTTGCTAGAAGCTCATATGCGTAATCATGTATCCTTTTGTATTGTTCTTTAAAGGACCCTTCATCATTTTGTGCTGCAATTGCTTTGGCCCTATAAGCCATACACCTTAAGATACCAACATTCCATTTTCTACTAATTTTTTCACAAATTTCAATTTCTTTTACTCTTGGGTTTTCCCTAACTATTTTTTCCAGTTTCTTACTCAACCACTTTGAACTAAGTACATGTAGGCTGAATTCCCTACCACATGTGTGCTTATCTACAATTTTTCGCAACTGCCAGGTTTTAATAGCTTTCATGTAACCACAATATGTTGTCCATGGGCATTTTCCTTTCCCACCTATACATCTTAACCTCACTCGTCTTCTGTCATTCTTAACAAACTTTATGTTTCTCCCATTTTCAAGTGCATAGCATTTGATAGCTTCTAAAAGTTCCTCCTTTTCAGTGAAATATATCCCCATTTCCCATTTATAATCAGCCATTGTCTTGGGCATTGTAAAAGTCCCAAAATTCCCATACCCATCTTCATCACTATATACTACATCACTCATATATTCATCAGATATCCATTCATTATTCGAGAACCCCCTCACATCATCCTCCACGTCAATGTCATAGCTTTGGTTCCCTTGTGGCCCAGAGGTAGTAGATTGTCCACGGGAAACAGATTCAACTTCAACTTCTACATTACCAGACCACTCCTTATTACGTAGTTCATCATCAATATCATAATCAACACTAATATCTAGTAGGTTGTCAGTACTCTCATCCATGCTATCATCTGGTCCAGACTCAGTCCAATTGTGAACATCACCATCTTCTTCTATCTTAGTCTGCCCCACATCTTCTTCAACTTCACAGTTCACTTCAACATCCCTTAATTCACCATCGGCTTCAGCTTCACAGTTTACTTCAACATCCCTTAATTCACCCTAAACTTCAGCTTCACAGTTCACTCCAACATCCCTTAATTAACCCTCGGCTTCAACTTTACACTTAACTCCATCCTCCCTGATCTCATCCTCACCTTCAGCTTCACACTACAAACCCTTACTTAAAACAACACCAACATCAACCTGAGTTCCCTCTTCCCTTATCTCAACATCACATTTGTAAGACCCGAGAAATTTAAATAATTAAATAAATAATTATTTAATAAATGCGGGTAGTAGGAGCCCTTATGGTATTTAATGTGAATTGTTATGATGTGAAAAAGTACTAGCTCAAGTGGTTAAGAGTACTTAATTGTGTGAGAGGACTTGGGTTCGAGTCCTATGTATGTCAATTGTATGTTATTTTAATAACTGCATTATTTTGAATGTTATGTTTAGATGTGATTAGTGATAATGTAATACTAAAATTATAGGAATTATCACGAAACATGAATTGGTTGAATTGGTTGTGCACAAGAGAAGTCCTGTAACATCCACTGGCCCACCCCAGTGCCATGTCAGGTCTGCAGCACAGCTGGTAGCATCTTTTGGTTTACCAGAGTGTTAAAGGTCAGGTTGGGAGTTCGATACCCACTGGCAACAACCTGCCTTGCGAAGTGGGGGGACACTTGGGGCGAGGGGTTGGGGTGTATTGGGCTGCAGACCTGACATGGCACTGGGTGGGCCAGGGGATGTTATAAGTCCCAATTCTTCAAAGTGAGCAAAAATTATCCATGTTAATTAAATAGTTATTTAATTAATTATTTAATTAGGATGGGTAGCGAGAACATTTAAAGCAATAAATGTGAGGGACTATGACGTGGAAAAGTACTAGCTCAAGTGGTTGAGAGTACTTTTATTGTGTGTGAGGACTTGGATTCTAGTCCTATGTGTGTCACTTGGATGTTATTTAAATTATGCATTTTTATGTAATTATATATTGAATGCGTTGTGTGATGATAAATTCCTAGACTTGTGGGAGTTATCATGAAATATGGATTGGTTGAATGGTTTGGCCTTGGTTGGGTATGTGCATGAGTGTGGGTTCAAACCTTGGTGAGAACTAAATAATTTCTTTTTGCCAAATTTTCCTTTTGCATGAATGTGAAAGGGCTAGAAACTTAGCAGCCAAAGGAGAGGTAACCTAAGGGTTGGAAAACAGAGGGTTAATTGAACATTGGACTAGCATTGGTGTAATTCTTAATTAAAAATTCGTGTAAGGCACTAAAAGGGTAATAAGTGAGAGTGATTGTGAGAGAGAAGGTCATAAGAAGAGAAAGAGTGCACTGTAAATTCGTACTCACCATAAGCAAGGGTTTTTCAGAGTTTTGGGGGTTGATTGAGAGAAGTGGTGGGGCTGAAATCACCAAGGATTGGACTGGAAACAAAGGCTAAGAAGGTTTTGTGAGGGGATAGGCATACATATTCGAATTTGGAAAGGAATCCAGGTAAGGGGAGTTGTTTTTGATGCTTTAGATACCTATACATTGTATTGTGCTATGGTGATTGAAACTACATGCCTTTCACCCGTTTTTCTGCACTGTTTGATTGGGTTTCTGGGTTTTTCCCAGAAACCGCCTGGCGGTTCAAGCCCTATCGCCAGGCGGCTCATCAAAGATGAGCAACTGTTCTTATGTTGGGTTGAATCGTCTGGCGGCGATGAGTTCCTGCCAGGCGGCACGACGCTGTTCGAGTTCTAGTTGATGATTTTGATGTTGTTTTGGGTGAATGTAACCAATTGCTGAGGTTCAGTGATTGTATACATATATATCTATAATATTTTATCGTTCCGAATTGATATGTTGGAATGCTTGTGAATTTATTGGATTTTCGTGTATGGGTAGTTTGGGTGGAAACCTAGGAATGAATGTAAATCTTGGGTGGTATGGGCTAATTAGGATGTAATTGGAAACATGGAATGCGAATAAAATGATATTGGTCAGAACGAGTGGTAAAAATGTTTTGAATGAATATGTGGTGGTGGTCGTGGGAGAAGAGTAGGGAGTTGAGATCTCGGAGTGTGTAGGGAAAATGCGAGATGAGGTCTGTATCTGATATGCCGCCTGGCGGCTCCATGCTGGCCGCCAGGCGATGGCGTGTAGCAGTCCAGGTGGGATGCTGTGCTATGGATAGTGCGAGAGGGGGAAGGAATACGTGGTGATGGAGTAGTTGGTAAAGTGAAAACTATAGAATTTATGAGTGAGGGGTTGGGGAAGCGGAGTAGCTTGAGTGGAGGATATTTAGGTGGAAAAGTGGTAGATTTTACATATATACTTATAGTGAGTCGAAGGGAAGGGCGAAATTATAAGGTATTGATGTCCAACAGGAAGTGAAAGCTTGGTCAGTTCAGTGTGTTAAGAAATTGGATGCTAGCAAGTTCATAGGAGGAATGGAATCGTTATGGTATGATATTATTCTTGTTACTTGAACAAAAGTGATTAGATGGATTAATCATTTTTTTTAGTATAGGTACTTGATTATGTGTACTAATGGATGGATTAACCACAAAGAGCCGTTGATATGAGAGTCCCTATTTGGTCATGAAAATGAGTTATCCAGTAAATTAGACTAACTAAGGTACCACAAAGCAGGAAGGTGTTGTTCTGGTATGGAGCTTGCCATTGATACCAGCCAGGCGATGGATGTAATAGGAGAGCGCTTAGTACTGAGGTGCACCTGGCAGCACGTCGAGCTCCGCCAGGCGGTTACGAGGAAATAAGGGGCACTGGAACGACGCTTGCGCCTGGCGGTGGGTGAATACCACCAGGCGGTCTGAAGCAATTTCGCCTGGTGGCGCGTGGACAGGGCCAGGCGAAACTGTTCTTCTTTACTTTCTTGGTGTGTTGTTCAATTAACGATGATACTTTGCTTGGATCGGGAGATGTTGTGCCATGAGCGAGTAGGTTCATGGATGGCGAATGACATGTGATGATATGAGCGGGGAGGTTCATATCCAGTTACTCTCACGTGGGGATACGAGCGAGGTAGGTTTGTATGTTTCGTGCTCACGTTGAGAGATGCCACGTGCGGGGAGGTACAGAGCTGGTGGATCACATGTGTTGGACTACGGGCGGGTAGGTCCGTAGAGCAGGACTACGAGCGGGGAGGTTCGTAGAGACAGGACCACGAGCGGGCAGGTTCGTGTGAGCATCATGTTCCCGAGTCCAAGGCTAACCAGTTGTGTGTTTTGAAGGCTACAAAGCCTTGGGGTTAAGGTCTTGGCCAAGAAATAAGTAGAATTGATAAGTTGGGTATATGAGGTTATCTTGTATTTTATATATCTGTTATTCTATTTTCACAGCTCACCCTTTCTTGTTTGTGTGTTTGTGTATGGCGATGATCGTGTGATTCGTTGCACGGGAGCAGATGTTGGCACAGGTGATGCTGAGGATGTCCAGGCGACAGAGTGGGGGCCAGCAGTGGGATTAGAGCTAGGATTTTACTCCTGTGTATTTTATGTTTTAAATACAAGACTTGGGAACTTATAACATTATATGGATTTAGTTATGAATTTTGGCGCGCTAGTTTAATGAATTTAAATTTTCCCGCCTTGGGATTTTTATCGAGATAACTATTATTATTATAATTATTATTTTTATTTATTTTAAGTAATATTCCCTAGGGATGTTACATTTGGTATCAGAGCAAACGTTTTGATGCTTTTGGGAAAACTGGGGAGTGAGCTGACGTTGTTGTGTGAACTTGATTGATGTGTGTTGGTTGTTAAATTTGATAGAGTATAATTTAATTCTTAGCTGTTTGATTTTAATAGTTGAATATGTGGCGTGCACAGGCAATGGCAAACAGAAGACGTAGAAATACCGCTGGCGCTGACGAGATTGCTAACGTAATCCACAGGATGGTGGATGCTATGCAGCCTGTGGCAGCACCACTGAGGGCTATGATCCCACCTGTTAGACCAGTGACCATGGAGGACTTTATGCGTCACAAGCCGGCTAAATTCACTGGGAAAGCCACCCCAGATGAGGCTGACGCATGGCTTCGTGAATGTGAGAAGATATTCAGAGTGATAGAGTGCACAGAGGCGCAAAAGCTCAATTTTGCCACCTTCCTGTTAGTGACCAAAGCCGAGTACTGGTGGATGAGCATGCAGCAATAGATGATAAACAGAGCTGAAGAGGTGACTTGGGCTAACTTCAGGACGAGGTTCCTGGAGAAGTATTTCCCTGATAGCGCTAAACATGAGCGCGAGGTAGAGTTTCTCACCCTACAGTAGGGAAGTCTGTTAGTGCAGGACTATGTGGAGAGGTTTGAGTACCTCTCGAGATTCTACTCGCAGACAGTGACGGAGGAGTGGCGCTGTAGAAAGTTTGAGGGCGGCCTCAAACATGAGCTGAGGCATTTTATTGTGCCACTGAGGGTGCGAGAGTTTCCAATCTTGGTTGAGCAAGCCTAAAGTGTAGAACAGTTGGAGATGGGACCCAGCTGGGTCAACCGCACACAGAAGAATAGTGCTGAGGGAAGATTCCAGAAGAAGCCCTATAGTAGACCAGTTGCGTCTTTATGGAAACCGAGGTGCTATAATTGTGGGGGTGAACATCTGCAGCGAGATTGTACTAGACCCACCCGCAGCGGAGGCAATGGCATGGGCACTCGTAAGTGCTATGCCTGTGATCAGCCAGGACACTTTGCCAACAGATGTCCTAATAGGAAGACTGCTCCAGCATCACGACCTCAGCCATCCTCATCTGACAGGCCGAGAGCCGCAGGCCGGGTTTTTGCCATGACCAGCACAGAGGCCACCCAGTCAGGTAATCTGATTCTGGATCATTATTTACTTTTTGGTAACAGTGTGTTAGTGCTATTCAATTCAAGAGCTTCGCACTCCTTCATATCTCATGATTGCGTGAAGAAATTGGGGTTGTCTACTCGTGACCTTGGATGCGAGTTGATAGTCTTGACACTCGTATCTGTACAGGTTTCAACAAATGTAGCCTGTGTTGGATGCTTGATGGAGGTAGAGGACAGACGCTTCAAAATGAATCTAGTTTGCTTGCCCTTGGAGGGATTGAAGGTCATACTGGGAATGGGCTGGCTGTCTATCAACCACGTGGTGCTTGATTGTGGACGGCGCAGAATTGTATTCCCAGAAACAGAGGGGATAGAGTTGGTGACGTCTGGAGAGGCAGTGAAAGAGATGAAGAGGGGATCGACTTGTTTTGTGATAGTGACCCAAGAGAAGAAAATGAGTATAGAATAGCAGATCAGTAAGATACCGGTAGTGGATGAATATGCCGACGTATTTCCAGACGAGATACCTGAGTTACCACCCAGCCGGGATATAGATTTCTCAATTGATCTAATCCTTGGAGCGGGTCCAGTGTCGGCAGCGCCATACAGAATGGCACCGGCTGAACTAGCAGAGTTGAAGAATTAGATAGAAGACCTGCTAGAGAAGAAATTCATCCGACCCAGCGCTTCACCATGGGAAGCCCCAGTGTTATTAGTGAAGAAGAAAGACGGTAGTTCTCGACTGTGCGTCGATTATCGGCAGCTGAACAAGTTGACGATAAAGAACAAATACCCACTGCCGAGAATTGATGATTTGCTTGATCAGCTCAGAGGGGCAGGAGTATTCTCCAAGATTGACTTGAGGTCTGGCTATCATCAGATCTTAGTCAAGCCAGAGGACGTCCAGAAGACAGCCTTTAGATCGAGATATGGACATTACGAATATGTCGTGATGCCCTTTGGAGTGACCAACGCTCCAGCTGTCTTCATGGATTATATGAATCGCATCTTCAGACCATATCTGGACAAATTCGTGGTGGTGTTTATAGATGATATTCTTATCTACTCTCGGACTAGGGAGGAGCATGCTGGCCATCTAAGAATTGTGCTGGAGGTATTGAGGGAACATCAGTTGTACGGTAAACTGTCCAAATGTGAATTCTGGCTGGACGAGGTGCAGTTTCTGGGGCATGTAATTTCTTCGCATGGTATATCAGTGGACCCGAGTAAAATTGAGACAGTGTTGAAATGGGAGAGACCTCAAACTGTAACAGAAGTCAGAAGCTTCTTGGGATTGGCTGGGTACTACAGGAGGTTTGTGGAAGGGTTTTCTAAATTGGTGAGTCCATTAACTCAACTCACTAGGAAGGATCAGCCCTTCTCATGGACTGATAAATGTGAGGAATGCTTCGAAGAGATGAAAAGGAGGTTGACTACCGCTCCGATTTTAATTATTCCAGATACTAGTAAGATGTTTGAGGTATACTGCGATGCATCCTACCAGGGTTTGGGTTGTGTACTAATGCAGGAGAAGAGGCCGGTAGCTTATGCCTCTAGACAATTAAAGGTGCACGAGAAAAACTACCCTACCCACGATTTGGAGTTGGCTGCTGTAGTGTTTGCTCTTAAAACATGGAGACACTATTTGTATGACTCCCAATTTCAGGTGTTTAGTGATCATAAAAGCCTGAAATATCTGTTCGATCAGAAGGAGCTAAATATGAGACAGCGGCGTTGGATGGAGTATCTCAAGGATTACGATTTTGAGTTGCTTTACCACCCTGGTAAAGCTAATGTGGTTGCGGACGCCTTGAGTCAGAAACGGATGCACATCTCAGCTATGATGGTGAAGGAGTTGGAGTTAATCGAGAAGCTCAGGGATATGAACCTGGGTATACAGCTGAGTGGGGATTGCATCAGATGCGGTGTGCTTACATTGACTAGTGACGTACTGGGGACTATACGAGATCAACAGAAGGATGATGTTGAGTTACAACAATTTGTGAGTTGGATAGGGACTGAGAAGGGGAAAGACTACATGATTGGGACAAATGGTATCCTAAGGTTCAGAGACCGAGTTTGTGTGCCTGGAGATTGGAGACTGAGGAAACAGATTCTGGAAGAGGGCCATAAAAGTCGTCTTAGCATACACCCAAGTATGACTAAGATGTATCACGATTTGAAACAATCTTTCTGGTGGAATGGGATGAAGACTGACATTGCCGACTTCGTGGCATCGTGCTTGGTATGTCAAAAGGCCAAGATTAAACACCAGCGACCAGGGGGTACACTTGAGTCGTTGGATATTCCTCAGTGGAAATGGGATAGTATAGTCATGGACTTCGTCACTCATTTGCCGAAGTCTGCGAAGGGGCACGACTCAATCTGGGTAATAGTGGACAGGTTGACAAAGTGTGCTCATTTCCTTGCTATTAATTAGAAGTGGTCAATGGAAAAATTGGCTGAGTTATACGTGAGGGAAGTGGTCAGGTTGCACGGTGTGCTGGCCAATATAGTGTCAGATAGAGATCCGAGATTCACGTCTCGTTTTTGGCAGTCCTTACAGGCAGCGTTGGGGACTCAGTTGAGGATGAGTTCTGCATACCATCCTCAGACTGATGGGCAGTCAGAGCGTACCATTCAGTGTTGAGGGCTTGTGTATTAGATCATATGGGTAGTTGGAGTGAGATGCTTCCCCTAGTGGAATTCACATACAACAACAGTTATCACACTAGCATTGGTATGGCTCCATATGAGGCATTGTATGGATGGTGGTGTAGGACGCCATTGTGTTGGAACCAGGATGGGGAATCAGTAGTGTTAGATCCCGAGTTTTTACAGCAAACCTCTGAGAAGGTTAGGACAATCCAGGAGAGAATGAGGGCTACACAGAGCAGACAGAAGTCATATGCAGATAGGAGGAGGCGCCCTCTAGAGTTCGAGGCTGGGGATCATGTATTCCTCAGGGTAACACCGACGGCTGGTATTGGGATGGCCATCAAATCGAGGAAGCTAACTCCGAGATTTGTTGGGCCTTATCAGATTCTGAGGAGAATTGGCGTTGCAGCTTATGAGATTGCCTTGCCACCACATCTGACGAATCTGCATAACGTGTTCCACGTTTCCCAGTTGAGGAAATATGTTGCAGATCCGTCGCACGTACTGGAGTCAGATGATATTCAGATTCGAGAGGATTTGACGGTGAACACTGGACCAGTGCGAATTCTAGACTCACAGGTGAAACAGCTGCGGGAGAAGGAAATTAAGACTGTGAAGGTGTTGTGGGATGAGACTACTCAGGAGATGACCTGGGAGATGGAGGATCGCATGAAGCAATCTTATCCGCACTTATTTCCTGGTAAGTCTTATTTTCGAGGACGAAAATCTTTAAAGGGGAGTGTAATGTAAGACCCAGGAAAATTAAATAGTTATTTAATTAATTATTTAATTAGGAAGGGTAGCGAGAACATTTAAAGCAATAAATGTGAGGGACTATGACGTGGAAAAGTACTAGCTCAAGTGGTTGAGAGTACTTTTATTGTGTTTGAGGACTTGGATTCTAGTCCTATGTGTGTCACTTGGATGTTATTTAAATTATGCATTTTTATGTAATTATATATTGAATGCGTGGTGTGATGATAAATTCCTAGACTTGTGGGAGTTATCATGAAATATGGATTGGTTGAATGGTTTGGCCTTGGTTGGGTATCTGCATGAGTGTGGGTTCAAACCTTGGTGAGAACTAAATAATTTCTTTTTGCCAAATTTTCCTTTTGCATGAATGTGAAAGGGCTAGAAACTTAGCAGCCAAAGGAGAGGTAACCTAAGGGCTGGAAAACAGAGGGTTAATTGAACATTGGACTAGCATTGGTGTAATTCTTAATTAAAAATTCGTGTAAGGCACTAAAAGGGTAATAAGTGAGAGTGATTGTGAGAGAGAAGGTCATAAGAAGAGAAAGAGTGCACTGTAAATTCGTACTCACCATAAGCAAGGGTTTTTCAGAGTTTTGGGGGCTGATTGAGAAGTGGTGGGGCTGAAATCACCAAGGATTGGACTGGAAACAAAGGCTAAGAAGGTTTTGTGAGGGGATAGGCATACATATTCGAATTTGGCAAGGAATCCAGGTAAGGGGAGTTGTTTTCGATGCTTTAGATACCTATACATTGTATTGTGCTTTGGTGATTGAAACTACCGCCAGGCGGCTCATCAAAGATGAGCAACTGTTCTTATGTTGGGTTGAATCGCCTGGCGGCGATGAGTTCCTGCCAGGCGGCGCGACGCTGTTCGAGTTCTGGTTGATGATTTTGATGTTGTTTTGGGTGAATGTAACCAATTGCTGAGGTTCAGTGATTGTATACATATATATCTATAATATTTTATCGTTCCGAATTGATATGTTGGAATGCTTGTGAATTTATTGGATTTTCGTGTATGGGTAGTTTGGGTGGAAACCTAGGAATGAATGTAAATCTTGGGTGGTATGGGCTAATTAGGATGTAATTGGAAACATGGAATGCGAATAAAATGATATTGGTCAGAACGAGTGGTAAAAATGTTTTGAATGAATATGTGGTGGTGGTCGTGGGAGAAGAGTAGGGAGTTGAGATCTCGGAGTGTGTAGGGAAAATGCGAGATGAGGTCTGTATCTGATATGCCGCCTGGCGGCTCCATGCTGGCCGCCAGGCGATGGCGTGTAGCAGTCCAGGTGGGATGCTGTGCTATGGATAGTGCGAGAGGGGGAAGGAATACGTGGTGATGGAGTAGTTGGTAAAGTGAAAACTATAGAATTTATGAGTGAGGGGTTGGGGAAGCGGAGTAGCTTGAGTGGAGGATATTTAGGTGGAAAAGTGGTAGATTTTACATATATACTTATAGTGAGTCGAAGGGAAGGGCGAAATTATAAGGTATTGATGTCCAACAGGAAGTGAAAGCTTGGTCAGTTCAGTGTGTTAAGAAATTGGATGCTAGCAAGTTCATAGGAGGAATGGAATCGTTATGGTATGATATTATTCTTGTTACTTGAACAAAAGTGATTAGATGGATTAATCATTTTTTTTAGTATAGGTACTTGATTATGTGTACTAATGGATGGATTAACCACAAAGAGCCGTTGATATGAGAGTCCCTATTTGGTCATGAAAATGAGTTATCCAGTAAATTAGACTAACTAAGGTACCACAAAGTAGGAAGGTGTTGTTCTGGTATGGAGCCTGGCGATACACTGATACCCGTCAGGCGATGGATGTAATAGGAGAGCGCTTAGTACTGAGGTGCACCTGGCGGCACGTCGAGCTCCGCCAGGCGGTTACGAGGAAACAGGGGGCACTGGAACAACGCTGGCGCCTGGCGGTGGGTGAATACCGCCAGGCGGTCTGAGGCAATTTTGCCTGGCGGCGCGTGGGCAGGGCCAGGCGAAAATACTGTTCTTCTTTACTTTCTTGGTGTGTTGTTCAATTAACGATGATACTTTGCTTGGATCGGGAGATGCTGTGCCATGAGCGGGTAGGTTCATGGATGGCGAATGACATGTGATGATATGAGCGGGGAGGTTCATATCCAGTTACTCTCACGTGGGGATACGAGCGAGGTAGGTTCGTATGTTCCGTGCTCACGTTGAGAGATGCCACGTGCGGGGAGGTACGGGGCTGGTGGATCACATGTGTTGGACTACGGGCGGGTAGGTCCGTAGAGCAGGACTACGAGCGGGGAGGTTCCTAGAGGCAGGACCACGAGCGGGCAGGTTCGTGTGAGCATCATGTTCCTGAGTCCAAGGCTAACCAGTTGTGTGTTTTGAAGGCTACAAAGCCTTGGGGTTAAGGTCTTGGCCAAGAAATAAGTAGAATTGATAAGTTGGGTATATGAGGTTATCTTGTATTTTATATATCTGTTATTCTATTTTCACAGCTCACCCTTTCTTGTTTGTGTGTTTGTGTATGGCGATGATCGTGTGATTCGTTGCACGGGAGCAGATGTTGGCACAGGTGATGCTGAGGATGTCCAGGCGACAGAGTGGGGGCCAGCAGTGGGATTAGAGCTAGGATTTTACTCCTGTGTATTTTATGTTTTAAATACAAGACTTGGGAACTTATAACATTATATGGATTTAGTTATGAATTTTGGCGCGCTAGTTTAATGAATTTAAATTTTCCCGCATTGGGATTTTTATCGAGATAACTATTATTATAATTATTTTTATTTATTTATTTTAAGTAATATTCCCTAGGGATGTTACAAAATGTATGAGAATTTGAGTGCATGTACTCTGCTATTTTATGTATTTTCGTATTTTTTGTAATTTTCCATAAATCGCATGGCAGGTGATGAATCACCGCCAAGTGACTCATCTTGTTTCTAGGTAATTGGGAGTTCTAGAGACAGAATCGCTTGGCGACACGGGCTTAACCACCAGGTGACGCATGTTGGTGTACCCAGTTTTCTGGGTTTTATGAAGGGCTTGGCAGTGATGAATACCCGTCAGGCGACGCGAGCCATTTTTGGCTCGATTTTGATGTTTCTCAGGTTCTAGGAGGTTTCTAATCGGGGAGAAATCGCGTTCTAATCTTTATGGATGATTAAATATCATATTTCATTGGAAATTCGTGGAATTGAGGTTTAATTGACAAGAAAATTGCATGAAGGTTGTCTTAGGATTGATGATTTGGGGATTTTGAAAATGACACTAATCTAAATGGAAAATGTGAATGAATTCGGGTATTTGAAATGTTAGAGAATGAATTGTAATCCTAAAAGATGGAATCGTATCTTATAGAGTCATAAATTGGTTGAACTCAGAGTTGTTGTGAATGGGCTGAGGCTCGCATGTGCAAATAAGAATGTTGGGGTTCCTGGAGCAACAAGAACCGCCTAGCGACACCCAATTGGCCGCCAGGCGCCATACCAGTGATGCGTGGCGCTTTGATTCACAAAAAACGCTATTTTTTTGTATTTTTCGCGGAACAAGAACTGCCCAACGGTAATATAGTCCCGCCAGGCGCCACCTTCCTCACTTTTGGGCGATAGGCGCTAACTTTGTTTTTCTAGTTTGCGCAGTTTTCGTAAAACTGCATTTCCCAGTTCGTTAACCGTCCAATTTAGGTGAAATTTTGACAAGTGGTCCATAACATGTAGTTCTTCACTGTGAATGGTGGAGATTTGATGTGGAGGATAGTAGGTAGAGATATATGTCACGCATGATTGGTTGTTTGAATTCCCTAATAGTATGATTACTAATGGATGATTAAGTGTTCAAGTGATGGTATGGCCTTGATTGGTGAATGTATATATATATATATATATATATATATATATAAATATATAGATGTGTGATTGATGAGTATATTTTTGGTAGTGCTTGCTAAGACATGGTTAATATATGAACTTATATATTACCTCGAATGTATGATGTTATAAGTGTGTGAAAAAGGCTACTATTGATGATATCACTATGACCGAGTGTTGCATGATCATGACGGGTTTTGGGGAAGTATAGGAACATGATAATCATACCTTAAAAGTAATGGAAATTGTGAGGGCATGCAGAATAAGTATTTAGCTTTGATTGTGTCTTATGTGAGGTATGTGAATTGTAAGCATGCAAAGGGTTGAGAAAATGAGAAGGGGAAAATAAAGTGTGTGTTGGAATTGATTTAAGAGGTAAGTATATATGAATTACAAGAGAGAGGAATGTGTGCTTATACTTGAAAGATGCATATGTGTTGTGATGTTGTAATTTGGAATATATGAATGTGTATGTTGATTTCTGGATGTTTGAGAATTGAATGAGTGAATGCTAGAAAATGAATTACAGTACCTAAAACCAGTAGTATCAAATTACTGGTGTGGTGCCTGGTGGTGTAGAGTGGACCGCTAGACAATAGTAGGAAACATGGATGTCTTCTGAGTTATGGTGCCCTGCGGTGATGTGGAACCGCCAGGCAGTCTGCACTGCCATTTTGCCTAACGGTGCTTAGGCTGCGCTAGATCATGGTGTAGTGGCAGGGTGCGTTGTGATATGTTTTGCATGGCTTGTTGTGTTGGTCCTGGTCTGGGATATTCTTGATGTTGTCATGAACGGGTAGGTTCATGATTGGTGATGAACACGTGATGATATGAGCGGGGAGGTTCATATCATGTTACTCTCATGTGGGGATACGAGTGAGGTAGGTTTGTATGTTTCGTGCTCACACTTGAGAGATGCTGTGAGCGGGGAGGTTCGTAGCTGGTGGATCACATGTGTTAAACTATAGGCAGAAAGGTCTGTAGAGTTGGACTACGAGCAGGGAGGTTTGTATAGTTTGACCACGAATAGGCAGGTTCGTGGAAGCATTGGAATCTTTAAGAACAGCTTGAGTATGTACCTTGTATAGCGTAGTATGCTTTTCTTGTTTTTTTATCATGTTGTGATGTGAGATTTGGATCAGGGGATGTTGTGCCATGAGCGGATAGGTTCATGGATGGTGATGAACACGTGATGATATGAGCGATGAGGTTCATATCATGTTACTCTCGTTTGGGGATATGAGTGAGGTAGGTTCGTATGTTCCGTGCTCACACTTGAGAGATGCTGCGTGCGAGGAGGTACGTAGCTGGTGGATCACGTGTGTTGGACTATGGGCGGGTAGGTCCGTAGAGTAGGACTACGAGCAAGGAGGTTCGTAGAGCAAGACTATGAGCGGGAAGGTTCATAAAGGCAGGACCACGAGCAGGCAAGTTCGTACGAGCATCATAAACTCTGAATCCGAGGCTAACTATTTGTGTGTGGTAAAGGTTGAAAAGCCTTGGGGATTAAAGTCTTGGCCAATAATTAACTAGAATAAAATAGATGGGTGTATCTTGATTTTTTTTTTATTAACTTATATGTTAACTGTTTATGAGCTCACCCTATCTACTTGTGTTTGGCGATGATCGTGTAATGCGTTACACGGGAGCAAATGATGTTGCAGGTGGTGCTAATGAGGCATAGCATCGGAGAGAGGGTTAGCTGGGAAAAGCTTTTACTGGAGTTTTATCATTATTGTTTTTTATGAACTTTGTAAACAATGTTTTATGGATTTGTGAATTTGGATACTGTATTGGAGTTTCATAAATTATGGATTTTTTGGATAACTTCCGATTAATAAATGTTTTAAAATTTCCCGTGTTTTTGGGAAGCAAAGTATAATAAATGAGGTTTTCATCATATTTCTTAATTTATATTACTTAAATTAGTACTATCCGACCAAGATGTTACAACATTCACCTTCACGTTCAATAACATCTCCCAAAATACCAACTCCACCTTCACATTCAATACCATCTACTATAACAGGAACACTTTGATTTAGAGCTTGAGGTTCACCCTCAACACAATCACCTAAAACACGTGATCCACCCTCCTCCTGTGTGTCAGGTTCATCCGGATAATACTCCAACATTTCAATGACTTGGGGTTCAGACAATCAGTGTTCCACAAATAAATGAACTTTACCATTCAGTCTTGCGATATTAGCCATATGCAACGCACCATTGTCATCACACAGAAGCTGCAATCTATCATCTAATATTGAAGAACCTCCAACTAAGAACCATAATTTATTCTCTCCAACATACCTGAGCCCTTTTATCACGCTTAAAACAACAAAGTAGCTCCACATGTCTAGGTCGAACGATAACATAGTACTTTCCCCATATTTGTACCGCAACTTCCCATCACTTATGAATTTACCTCCATGGTGAAAAACCACCTCAAATTCCTCGTCCATCACGCAAACACGTATACAGATAGATACATAAACCTATATATTAATCAAATATCGACAAAAAAATATGAAACATATTAAATACAAAACACACAGAAAAAGACACTACAACAACACTTTAAACATGGGGGACCACAATGCAAAAGCATTTACACATTGTGGGCCAAAAAAACATATTTAAACACCGACAAATCATAATCAATACTTTGCTTCCCCCAAAACACACAACACACATAACCAATATTCTGGTTCCCCAAACAACAAACACTAGAACATGCACCCAAAAATTTATTCCCAAATTCCCAAATGCTATAGAGAGAAACTCACCTTCTACCCTTCTATTTAAAGCAAATCGCAATTCAGATGATCGAAAACCTCGAATGCAATTCGATTCCAGCAGCTTCTCCCCCTTCTACTCTCTTTGCTTTGCTTCGCTTCGCATCTCTTCGACAAAAACCCTAGCTCACTAGTTTCCCCCAAATCAATTTGAAAACTATCTCGTCCTCTCCTATTATGCATTTTTCAAATTTAATTTTTAAGACTTAATTATTAATTAATTATGATCAAGCCACGTCAGTAAAACACAACACCTCAGCATGCCCAGTCATTATTCACTTAATAGTCATTGACGGTCGTTAACGGTTATGGCTGAATTGTTGATGTTTTACAAAATTAGGGACCAAATTGAGTCAAATTAAAATTGGGGGACCTACTTGAGAATTTGCTACAAATATGAGGACCTCTAGAATGATTTAACCTAAATAATTTTATCAAATTTACAAGAAAATTCTCATGTAATATAAAAAACTTTAGTAGTGTTGGGACTCAATTCTTTTTTAATATTGATTTTAGATTTAAGTACCATCAAATATTGTTGAATCCTAATTTATAGTTTTAAGACTGCTTTTTGTACGTAACATGAGCACTTTAAGTTGCCTGTGATGTTATTTGTGCTTGCATTACAATCTTTCAAAGCCTTATGAATGATATATTTAAGGAATTTTTGAATAATTTATTTTAGTATTTTTTTTTTGTCTTTTATGAAACATTCATTTATAATAGGAATTGGAAATATCACTTGTTGCATTTGAAAATTGTCTTACAAATCCTACAACAAAATCAATTGTATGTTTTCATGTCTAAGTAAGCTCTATAAGTAAGATTCTTATAACCATTGTTTTTTTCACCATGTATGGCATAATGTTTTAATGACTTCGTCACTCATTAGCCTTCATTTCATGATTTATCTACAATTATGGTGGTAGTGCAAATTTTCTAAATTTGGTTGCTTCATTTCTTTACAAGTTGCTTTTAAAAGTAAATTATTTAAAAAGCCTTTTCTAATTTTATGGTCAAATTGTACAATTTTTCAGAATCCATGATCTCATAGAGTTTTGAGTAGTTTTTTTTTTGGTAAAATTTATTTAGACAATATTTTAGAAATGAGTTCCTATTATTATCATCAAATGGATGGACAAACAAAGGTCTTGAACAAAACCTCAGAAATGTACATTTGTTGTTGTTGTTTGATAATCCAAAGAACTAAGTCACCATGCTTCCTTTTATTAACAAATAATTAAACAAATAATACTATTAATAATAAAATTATTATAATAATAATTATTTGAGCAATAATAATACTGATATGTATATGAATAAAAGAATATTGATCAGAGACCAATAATTCTTATAACAATAACAAATAATAGATAAAAAGAATAAAGGAGGTAAATAGTAGTAATAATTTGGGTTGAGGCACACATAGCATTATACTTATAAAGAAAACGCCCTTACTGCACAGGGCAAAACAAAATCATATGCGCTTCTCTCCCAATATACAACATGTCAGATCGATTGAGTGCAGCGAAGGATATCCGAACCTTATGAGCATCAATGTCTTAAAGATAATATAGAGAAGAAAAAAATAACACTTTTGAAAGAACTCTAGTGTTTATTGTGCTTTTTCCCGTTCACCTAGGTAGTATTTATAGATAGAAAAGGGAGACACAAGAGTGAATTGTAATAAAAAAATATAGTCATTAACCCATAAAATTAAGAGTCCAAAAAATATTAGTAATTGTAAGATAATATTTTAATTATTTATTTTTTAAATTATATTAAAATATTTCTAACAATCCCTGCATAATTTAAAAATAAAATAAAACAAAATATATTATCTTTTAAAACAAGATATTGTAGTTCAGCGTAAAGAACCTTTCAGGTTTGAGCCTTACACCTAGTGCTTATAAACTTCCACCAGAGAAAATGCAGAGACTTAATTGTCTTGAGTTACATCCCTTATTACCGGGTTTTAGTAAATAACACATACAATATCGGTGTTCGTTTTAGGTTCTAATCAGGGTGCACGTTACGACCTTGTGCATGTATCTTATTTCATGGGTGTCACTTAGAGACTTGCTCATGTCTCACAATGGCAATCCCACCCCACCATCACACTCACTAGGTAAACTCTCAAATGGTGGTTTATGACTCACACCCCTACAATAATTGTCATTGGATTATTAAGAGGTATTTTATAAAATAAGCATAATAATGCATATACCTCAACCAAATTATTGCCACAATTTATAGTACACCTCGCCATAAGAATGAGACATAAAATTTAATCAAATTAGTTGGTGTACTTTAGTCAAACAATAACTTTGTTGTTACCCATTGAACTTCATTCCATGGGATCGCCATTCATGTGGAGATAGGTGTCCATTGTTGCAACTAATGTGTGGGCCATAATCACATTCCCCTCAACGACTCAAATACTTGTTGATGCATCCTTTGGTGAGCGAATCCGCAATTTTTTTCCTGATCTCACAAAGTCAAGAGAGATGATACCACGAGTAATTAAGTTTCTAATAAATTTTTCTCTCATTCTCATGTGTCAATTTTTCATTAACATTTTCACTTGAAACTTTAAATATAACAATTTGATTGTCACAATGCATTCAAAATAGTCAAAATAGTAATAATTTATGCTTTCATAGTAGATCATAACAAAACGATTTTTTTGAACATATTTCCATGATGATGAACCTCTATCCAAGGTTAAAACATAACCATAACCAGTAGTTGGTTTGTGTCACCAAAATCAATATCCAATTTACATTAAAATATCCTTCGATCATTCAAAAAAATTGGACATATTGCCATAATTGGAAGAAACACAAATAATATTACACTAGATGGCAAAATATTATATTTTCACTCACTTTAGAATATATAACCAATATTTTTTTTTATTAAGAGATATGTTAACCATTGCAAAATAACTCCACACTTTGAAATATTTTAAACGTGATTCTCTTTTGTTTCATAACTCAATAAGTTTTATCACAACCTTTTATGTTCAAAATATGGCAAGCAAAATATAAAGTTTCACTAATATAATGTTAGGCAAGCTAGAACTTTAAGCATAACATTTACTATCAAACAAAAGCATTTTTTTCCCTCTACCATTAGATTACCATTATATGATACCATTATATGAAGATGTTACTTAAGGAATAATATCATGAATTTCACACAAAAACACTCATTTATAAAGACGTATCACCACTTCTCTATTAATTAATTTTGTACCTCAAAATTTTATAATTTAAATGGTCTCTAACCAACTTCTCAATACCATGTCATATATTACAACTTTCAACATCTATAATAATCAACTAAGAACTACTAAATATTTTATTAATAAAGGTACTTAACTCAAACAAAGCATTTACCAACCAAACACATGTCTAGAAATAATAATTTGTTGTCATCATAAACCACTTCATAATCTTGTTGAGCAGCAAGGAAGTTTCTAAATTCAGAAACATGAAAAACTTTTTATTTAAAAAATAATAATTTCTGAAAGATAAATTTAATTTTAGTTGACAACCATCAATTTTTGATATGAAGATTTTTTTTTATCAACACACAGATGATCATAAGCATGATATCAAATAAGTCATTTTAATTTATATTATAAGCAATATTCTTAAGTTCATAAATCAGATAAAAAAATATTTATTATTGGTATTTTTTTTCATATAAATATCAAGATAAACTATTTTTCCTTGAAAATGTATAGTTTCATAACTCAATAGTAGTTTTAGTATGACAAATTATTTTATAATTGTTTTCATAGAAAACTCTTCATACATTCATGATATAGAAAATCTTTGTCAATTGTAAGAGTAGAAGATATTAAATCATAAATTAAGATAATAGAAAAAACATTAGTTTTATACATCACAAAAAATTATTCAATGAGTCAGAATTTTATTTATCCATAATTTCACAATATTGTTACCAATAGAGAAAAAAATTATACACATAAATTTTTAGGCTTAATTGAGACTGATTTAATTATAACTATAACAAACACATCAGTTCATAAAAAGATGCATTCAATCTACTATTCTATATTGTCTTTAATTTTAGAAATGAATACAAATGAGTAATAAAAAAATAAAAATAATTGTTCTTCTCTCTAAGAATGTTAGAAAATTATTAAACAAATAATACTGTTAATAATAAAATTATTATTAGGAGCAATAATAATAATGATATGTATATGAATCAAAGAATATGAATCAAAGACCTAATAATTCTTATAACAATAATAAATAATAGATAAAAAATATAAAGGAGGTAAGGAGTAAAAATAGCCAGCGTTGAGGCACGAATAATGCTATCCTTAAAGAGAAAATGTCCCTGCTGCACAGGGCAAAACAAAATCATATGCGTTTCTCTTCCAAGATACAACAACTCGTCAGATTGATCAAGTAGTGAAATTGATCGAGTGCAACGAAAGATCTCCGAACCTTATGAACACCAATGTCTTGAAGATAATGTAGAGAAGAAAGGAATAACACTTTTGAGAGAACTCTAGTGTTTGTTGTGTCTTTCCCCATGCACCTAACTGGTATTTATAAGTAGAGAAGGGAGACACAAAACTGAATTATAATAAAAAATATAGTCGTTAATCGTAAATAACATTAACCCATAAAGTTAAGAGTCCATAAAATATTAGTAACTGTAGGATAATATTTTAATTATTTATTTTTAAAATTATATTAAAATATTTCCAACCCTTTGTCTCAAAAGATACAATTTGCATTGACCGATTTGATGCTAGTGTATAGTTACATCTAAATAGTCATCTACATAAGGTGAGAAAGTTATTTAAAGAGTATGAAAAAAGAAGAAGGAGAATTAATGTCTTATTAGAGAGTTAGATGACATGAATATGTTATGGGAGTGATAATCCTCTTTCTGAATATTTTTCTCTTCTTAGCTTTGTTCTTATATTAGTTATTAAGATGATTACATCTTTTATTAGAACACAAGAGTTTTCTTATTAAACTCTTTATAGCATAAGTATTCTTATATTTAGGGGCAGATTTTGACCGGTGTAGAGGAGCAAATTACTATCACTAATTCAATAAAAATGAATACATAATTTACTATAATAGTAATTATAAAAGAAATTGCAAGTATCTAAATCTCCTTTGTTCTTTTATATTCTTAAGTTCATCAATAATTTAATTAAAATTAAAATCGTTTGCTATTTTTCTTTCATTGTAAATAATTATATTTCCACTAAGAAATTCATCTTCCATTTTAAATTGCAATCTTGTTTTGATAATCTTCATGGAAGAAAATGATATTTTCGTTGTAGCCATAGAAACAATAGAAAAATAATTTTGAATCTTAAGAAATGACTCATCTAATTGAATCATTAGTATCATGTTTCATAATAGATGAAGAAATTGTTAAATTTGTTTGTGTTCTCATCTTCACGGGTTGCTTCCTTTTTATCACCTCTAAAAGATGAATTTATTATTTTATTTTTCACAATATACTTATTTTTTTAAAAGGTTTAAAAATAAAAAATAATTTATCATAATCTAATAAAAATTTGAGAGAAATAATTATTAAAAGAAAAATATATGATAATTAAGTCACAGTTAAAAACTAAAACTGTTCATGAAAAAACATTATGTTTTCTTCTATATTTATAAAAACTAATATACAAAATATTCATGAGATAAAAATAATGCTAACTGTTAAATTAATATTTTATTATCAAGCGAGACAAATTTTTTTTTTTCAAGAATGAAAAATAAAAAATAAATTGTGTCTAACGTTTAAAAACATGTGAAAGTAAAAAATGAATAAAATATATAAAAATATAAAAAAATATCTTGATAGTTTTTTATTGTTTATTATATTTAATTATTTATTAACAGTAAATATTTTATAAAAAATAAAAAATATCTAATTTAATTTTCATTAATTTTTAATATTCCTAATATATATTAGACTTAATTTAAAAATTTTCAAAATAATTGGGTCACACAACCCCTTGCCCCTTATATAATCCGTTGGTGCTTATATCATATTTTACATCATATGTTTTGATCCAAATATTCTATTGAGTATCTATCCCAATTCTCGTTCTTTAATTATTTTACTGTCTTATTAACTATTTTCTTTCTTTCATCTATACCTTTATATCTGGATTCTTCTTTTTTAAGTTCACACTTGTTTTCCAATCTTATCAATTTTTTAAATTAAAATAATTGTTTTATCAATTTTTTTTAGCGACTGTTTCTTTAAATTTTAATATACTTTTTTTTAATTTGACACTTTTTAAAACTTAACTAGTTTTTTAATAAAAAGTTACCTATTAAATAAACAAAAAATACTTATAATAAATTAAAAAAATTATTTATATTTAATTTGATTATTATTATTATTACAAAAATTTACTATAACTGTAATTATATTTATATTTATTTTATATTATCATAAAAAAAAAGTAAACACACTAATATAAGTTGATCAAATAGAATTATGTTTAAAATCTATTGTTCATGGTTATTATAAAGGAAAATAAAGGAATTGTGAAGTACATTATCGTTTAATTATACTTTTTATAATTGAAAATTATTTACTTTTTAGTAAAATTAAGGTGATTTTTTGTTTATGTAATTATTATTCAATTTAAAATTTCTACAATTCTTTTAAACTTCCGATAAATCAAATTATATTCTTATAGTGTTTATTATTGGTTATTAATTAAAATAAATAATTTGAAAAGGGAAATTCTAAATCTCTCTATTCTTTTCTTGGTGAATAATATTTAAATTATAATTTTTTTAAAATATTAATATTTTTTAAAAGATCTGTTACTACGATGAGTCTGGTTGTTTCCTTAAACCTACGAAGCGGACCCTTAAACCCTACGCAGCGGGTTTCTCCTTTCTTCTTTGTTCTCCATTCCTTCAATGGCTTTCAAAACCTACGCATCCGCCATAGCCGCCGCTGCTGCCAGTGCCGCATTACTGAATCAGAGCACGGCTTACGCAGATGGAATTTCACCTACGAATCCTTCTGAAAATCAACCTTCTCCGGCGCCGCCAAAGGTGCGAAACGATCATCCGAGGACCACTTCTGCTGGGTTTGATCCTGAGGCCCTCGAGAGAGGGGTTAAGGCTCTCAAGGAAATTTCCACTTCACCCCACGGGAAAAAGGTTTCAGCTTTATACCCATTTTCCCTTTCCATTCAACCCCACCATTACTCTTCTCCGTCGTTTTAACTTGCCTCTTATAGTACAGGTCTTTGAAGCCATCAAAAAGCAAGAGGAGACAAAACAAGCAGAGCTTGCTGCAAAGGTTGCTGAGTTTAGGCAAATGAAAGCCCAGCATGAGACAGTAAGTTAGTTTAATTCTCTTCACTTTACTGCAATGGAAAGTGTTGAATTCTGTTTTGTTATTGTTTTACTCTCAAGTGTGTTATTTGATCATTGGAGTTCCTGGAATAGCTATTTCTTTAGATATTGTAACAACTGGTATCAGCTGTCACGTTCCTGATTGCAAGCAGCTTTGCGGGAAATGGAGGGACGGTTAGAAAATCAAGCTTGTGGAATTGTTGAACTATTCCGAAAAATTCCTGTTAGATATCAAGAACCACTGAATACAGTTAAAACCTTTGAAAATCTACCATTGGCCAGTTAGTTAGGATTTCTGTTTTGAGTTAGTGTCTCTTTAAGGGTTATGGGTGGATGTTAGTTTATAGCAGAAGATGGTTCCCCAACTTGTTATAACTTATAAGTAGGACTTCTGTTATGGAAGAAGAGGTCTATTTCTTTGTTAGTTCCATTCCCAAGTTCCTGAACTTCTGAAGTCGTATTCTTGTAGTATACCAGTGTTTTTGTAGTATATCAAATGGTTACATACTGCCAATCCATTTTTTATTAACATAATGACACTGGTCTCTTATTGCAGCCCACGCCAACAAATCGACTGTTTTTTTTTATACAAAATTAAGATTTGTTTCCCCCATCGAAAACTAAATCACAAGCTTCTGAGAATAATAACTGTGCAGTTCTAATAAGATTTGTTATATTAATACCCTTATGATTTGTAGATAAGGGTTATTTTAGGATTCCATTTTCTAGTATCATGGCCAAAAGGATATCCAGCTTCTATCGTTTCTTCCAAAATTATGTTTGTACAGATTCCAGTGTGAAAGGAGAAATATCTTTCGACCAGTTAGTCAGTATATCTGTTTTGAGTTAGTGTCTGTTTCAGGGGTTATGGGTGGATGTTAGTTTATGAAGAAAATGGTTCCCCAACATGATATACATAGGACTTCTGTTATAGAAGTAGGGGGAGGCTTATTTCTTTGTTAGTTACAAAACTGGACAGATTCTAGTGTTGAAAGGAGAAACATCCTTTGTGTACTTGTTTTGTTATCAAAAGACAATAAAAATATATACGAACTTTTTTCTTTCTATCTCCATCATCGCAGAAATCCTAACGATTCCTGAAGATTCAGAAAAGTCATCACATGCTAACAATTCAGGACATAGAAGAAATCACAGTCCATATCTGACTATTTTGCTTGGGATTATGAATATTTTGAATATTGTACATCACTGTTGTTTAATAGATTATAAAATCATGTCCATTGCTTGGTAAGTTTTAGCTATTTCAGGACGAAATTCATGTAATCAAAGTTTTTTTTCATTGTAATTATGACCTTAAACTGTTGAATATTTGGATGAGGCATTTTTGCTTTGTTTTGTTGTGTTCTACTTCAGGATGTTTTGTGTCTTGTGATTTATTTCAGATATATAATTTGGTTCATCTTGCAGGAAAGACAAAAAATTATATATGATGAGCAAAAAAAGCTTGCTCAGCATCAGGCACAAACAAAATCTCAAATGGCCAAATATGAGGATGAGTTGGCGAGGAAGAGGATGCAGGTATTAAACCTTTTGAAACTCAGGATTTTTGTTGTGTCATTTATTTAGCATTTCTCAATGTTGCATTTTTTTCTTGGCAGGCTGAAAATGAATACCACCGGGCCAGGAACCAAGAACTAGTAAAAATGCAAGAAGAATCATCAATCAGACAGGAGCAAGCTCGACGTGCAACAGAAGAACAAATCCAAGCACAAAGAAGGCAAACTGAAAGAGAGAAGGCTGAGATTGAGCGTGAAACAATCAGAGTAAGGGCTATGGCAGAAGCAGAAGGCAGAGCACATGAAGCAAAGCTAGCAGAAGATGTTAACAGGAGAATGCTGGTTGATCGTGCTAATGCTGAACGAGAAAAATGGGTTGCTGCCATAAATACCACTTTTGATCATATTGGAGGTATTTTCTTACCAGATTCACGAATCTTAAAGGATTGCATTTACAGTTTAAGATGCAACTGTCATTACGTATGTGATTTTGGTTTTAAGTGTGTGGAGTGGGTCATTCCATACATATCCTACTGATTTTGAAAGAAAGCCCTTTAACATAAATTTGTGGGGTAAAATGGTATTTTATCGTATTTTATTCATAATTTGGTTTGCTCAGTGAGCAATAGCCTATAACATTCCATTAGTAATCAAAATATTGCAATTTGAGGGATGCTATTTTCATTCACTTTTTTCTTCAGTATCTGATGTATTTTAGCATAATATTGATGATCCATCAGTATCATCGCTTTACTGTGTTTGGTGATCTCCATTCCATACTGACCTGAGTTAAAAAAACATTATCCATATGTTGTAGGGGGTATAAAAGCCATTCTAACGGATCAAAATAAGTTGGTTGTCGCAGTTGGTGGAGTGACTGCTCTGGCAGCAGGGGTCTACACTACGAGGTAACTACACAATTACTTGTTATTGATGATATTATTTTATCATGCCTTTGCTTTATAATTGAGGGCAGTGGGGTAATGTAGTAATGGGCTATATTATACCATGTGCTATTTTTCCAGCACTACTCACTTCTGGGAATTGTGAACTTGAAGAGCGATGTTTTCCCCTTCTACATTGTATATTTCTTATTCCATGGCAACATTTCACTTTGGTGTTATTTGCTGCGTTCTAGAGTTGCATAGTTTTGTTCATACTGAACCTTTGGGTATTTTGCACATCAGTTGCTGTGATTGAGTTCATGGGTTGTGCAGTTTTATATTCACATCAATTGTTTTGGTCTAACCCAGGGAAGGTGCACGAGTAATTTGGGGATATATTGATAGAATATTGGGACAACCATCACTGATTCGAGAGTCCTCCAGGGGGAAATACCCCTGGTCTGGCATGTTTTCTCGTGGCATGAGCTCCCTATCTCGTCGTAATGATCCAGCATCTGCCTCTAAAAATGGAAATGGTTTTGGTGATGTGATTTTGCATCCTTCTCTTCAGAAAAGAATTGAACAGCTGTCATCTGCAACTGCAAATACAAAAGCACATCAAGCACCATTCAGAAACATGCTTTTTTATGGTCCTCCTGGAACTGGAAAGACAATGGCTGCTAGGGAGTTAGCTCGTAAATCTGTATGATTTTTCTTCAATCTGTTGATCTACTTATTCTAATTTTTAAGTATTTCATACAATTTACTTTCTTCTTGGGTCAAATAAGTGAGTGTGCATTGTTCATTTGGTGTTTCCCTTTAACAGGGTAAATTTTTATGTATGTTATCATTCTGCATTAATTGGCATGAATACACCAGCATACAGCAAACTATCTAAACTTTTTACGATTTGGGTCTGTTTCAGAATTTCTTCTTGCTATTTAGGGCCTACAATTAATAAATTCAAAATTATGTTGACTGCTCTACAAATTTATGCTCTCATACTTTCTAAATTAGTAGTTAAAATATATATTCAGTGCCATGTTTCTGGTTATAGCATGCTTTATGAAACAATAAACTTTATCCTCATCAGTTGAATATTTATGCTTATCAATTTTATTTTATTTTTTACTGCAATCTATACCTTTCAAATTAGTTTATTTTATTTAATTTGGGTTTTCAATTTAATGCAGGGATTAGATTATGCATTAATGACTGGAGGAGACGTTGCTCCACTGGGGTCACAGGCTGTAACAAAGATACACCAGTTGTTTGACTGGGCTAAGAAATCAAATAGGGGTTTATTGCTTTTCATTGATGAAGCCGATGCATTTCTGTGCGAGTAAGCAATACTTCTTCCATGTTTTCATTTATTTTATTTTGCTTCTCTTTGCTCACGGCAACATAAGATGAAAGCAGCTAGATGCTGCTCACTCAGGATCACATTTGTTTGTTAAAAATTAAACTGACAACATACTTTCCGAGAAAATTGTTTGAAATGGATTTCATTGCATTTGATGGAATTTGCAGGCGGAACAAGACTTATATGAGTGAAGCACAAAGAAGTGCTTTAAATGCCCTTCTCTTCAGAACTGGTGACCAGTCTAAGGACATAGTCCTTGCTCTTGCCACAAATCGTCCTGGTGATCTTGATTCGGCTGTTGCTGATCGAATTGATGAGGTTCTAGAATTTCCCTTGCCTGGGGAAGAGGAGCGCTTCAAACTTCTTAAGCTCTATCTGGATAAGTACATAGCCCAAGCTGGATCAAGAAAATCTGGTTTTGTTAAAGATTTGTTCAAAGGAAAGCCGCAACAAATAGAAATTAGGGGATTGACTGATGATATTGTAAAGGAAGCTGCAGCTAAAACCGAGGGATTTTCTGGAAGAGAAATAGCCAAACTGATGGCAAGTGTCCAGGCTGCTGTATATGGAAGTGAGAATTGTGTGCTTGATCCAAGTTTGTTCCGTGAAGTGGTAGATTATAAAGTTGCAGAGCATCAGCAGAGAAGAAAATTGGCAGGTAGTGATAAACCTATGCCATGAGGAGTTTTGGAGATTTTATCAAGAACCCTTGTATAATGTAGGTCTGGTTCATTGCATTATGTTATGGGCATGCTGCTATTTATTGGTTCCCCTAATTGATGAGAAGATTTTGGAATTTGAATTTTTTAGTTTCATTTACGGCTGATAATCACTATTCAACATTCATCTCTAAATGTAGCAGCAGCTAATCCAGGGTTTGATATCACGTTGAATATTCTTTTCTCCTTTTACTGGCCAACATCTAGGTTTCATGCTATCATACATGTACTTCTTCAAAAACCATTATCCTACTGTGATCTAGTAGAGGCTCTATTTTCATTTGTAATTTTTTTATATAGAATTAATTACAATAAAAATATATTGTGGGTTTCAATATTTGTTAGTATTTTATAGGTGATGATCATGTACACATACACCTGAGTTAGAGAATGAGAATCCATAGTTCAGTGGAGGATTAACAATCAATTTTGCTCATTTGCTTCAATCCTATTACTTTTAGTTTAACTACACTGTTTCATTCCGATATTTTAGTCCATGTACTCTTTGCCCCTTAATTCTAAATTTTAATATTTACTTATAATTTTTAATTATTAAAAATAAATCCTGGAGATGTGGCAAAATGTGACATGATTATTACTTGTCTGAAATGACAGGAAAAAAATTGTAAAAGCTGGTCAAATAATTTTTTTTGAAGGTTAAATTGTTTGAAGCTATAACCACTGTTCAATCAATAGAAGTTCTGATTTTTGTACAAAATTTACTGTGTGGAATGCTCCTTGCCTTTTGCCCAATCAAACTATAAGGGTCGTCATTTATTATACTGGTGTTCTTGAGTAGTGCTGCATTCACATCATTAACATGCAGTTCTACTAATCTTTCCTACATTCCTGGTCATTCATTTAGTTTTACTGGGAACCACAGAGCAAGCAATTTTTAAGCAATTTTTATTTTGTTTTTGCTGCATTATAATTGTCGTTCAGTCTATTACCAAATAAAACATGGATAACCAAACCAAAATAAACTGGTTTGTCTTATAGCTGAAATACTTTAACCGGTGATAATTTTAAAGTGCGTTAGAGAATTTCTGAAAGTACAAGGCAAGTTTCATGATTTTAGTCCCTTTTTTCTTTTTGTCAACATGAGCAATTTTACCCAACTGAGAATCGAACAACAATAGCGGGAGCACAGATTATTGTTACTCACTTGTGTACATAGTCATTAATCATAAAATAATGGAAGAAAAAAGAGAGTAAGAGAGCAAATACATATTAAAAACTATACATAATTTATATAATAACAAGATCAATTACTCTTCAATCTAAGTATTATATATCAAGAAAAATAACTAATGTTATGTATCTTGTTCTTAAATATTTCATGTTACATTATGATTAAATATGTTTTTTTGTTCTAAACTATGATATAAAATTGGATTTCTTTTAAACTTTGATCCAGACTTGTAAAAATGAATGAATATAATCTTTGTTATTAAACGACATTAAGGATTTGTTAATGTGACAAATAACATTTCTACACTTTCTACACTTTCTACACATATATCTACATGTTGATACGTTCACGTTAGCATATGACACACATGTGGTGGGAACAAAATTCGAAGTCTGGAATGTTAATGTACCTATTCTACTTTTACTCCCTCTATTCTTCTACTATATTTTATATATATATATATATATATATATATGTTTTGATTCATGATGTTATTTTTAAAACCAAACGAAGATATAACTTCATGAAATTTTAAAAGTCATTCTCAATTGGTTTATTCTAATCTATTTTAGACTCCAATGTTAAAAATCCAATTCAAGTAAATATGCTTTATAATCATTGGAAACTGTCAACCTTTTAACTTAGTAGATAGTTTTAATGTTGTCTCATTATCCGGTGAGAAACTTGTTGTTCAATTGTATTCAACAAGTTGTTTAACTTTTTGTTAACAAATTTGTTCTTTGTTAACAGCTTGATTTATATTATCATCCTTGGCAACTTGTGAAACTCAAAATATTGGTTGACTAGCACGCTCTTGAACTGGTGGTGCATGGATGAATAACAAATTGTAATTTGATTTAGAGGGTTGAACTTCATAATAACTATTTTGAAAACAATATCTAGAATTAAATCACTTTCACTAATCAAGTTATTTTCAAGAAACTTTATGTTCATGCAAGGCTGAGAATAACCATAGTCCTTAAGCTTTATTATCTCTTCGTCATGTTCTGATCGTCTAACTCTATTGTCATCAATCGTCCTTCTCAAGTCTGTCTGGTCAGTTATTTGCAAAAGGCACTTCGATGCTGAAGTAAGTGATTGCGATAGACTGCAATAAATGTAACAGGTTCAAAAGTATTAAATGTTTCACCTTTATGTCTTATTTATAGGGCCCTTGGTGGGATTTTGCCTCAATGAGGGCCTAATGATGGCCTAATAACCTCCTAACCTTGTTTAACTTGGTATTATGCAAATTAGACCATAATGTTGCTTCTTGATATGTTTGATCGGTTCTAGGGCTCGGTACGAATAATGGCATCATCATTATTGATCGGTAGGTGGTAAGTACACTAGCCCTCAAAAGCTCGAGCGTCTCTGTTGGGGAGTGAGGGGTTCACCATATCCATGTTTGGTGGACTTCCGTGATTTCTTTCCAGTGGGTAGATCGATCGAGGTCTCTATGGTAGGCAAGGCCGCTTACTACATTGTGCTTGTTGGAACGATTTGAAACGTTGCGAGATTTGGACCCTTGGATCATGACAAATCCAACGACTTGGGGTTAACGACTATTAACCTGCCTTGGACCCTGGTCTTCCTATAAATAGGGGTGGGCTCCCCCTCATTTGGCACTTATGCTTACTTCTTCAAAGCTGCATTCGTCGTTCAATTTTGAATAAGGTAATAATGGACATCGTGGTTAGTGTTTCGTTGCCCGAGGATATTTCAGGTAGGAAAGGATGAGGGTATGTAGATAATACATCCTCATCAATTTTAAGCTCGTGTTCTAGCAAGGAAGGTCTTCTTTCTTGAGAAGTGATCGTTCGTCCAGTTCCATCAAAGGAGTAGGTGTGTCGGCATCGCAGTCGGGCAGGTATGCCGTCTTTCCTAGGGAGGGTACTCCTCAATAGAACGAAAATTTGGACGTTGATGCTAACAACGAAGGTGATGAGTTAAACATGCCTCCCGTCCGTGTATATGATTGGGTGGATCCGCACGTCCTCGAGTATGTCACCAAGTACCGTTGGGGGGATTCCATTCGCTACAAGGCTAGCAAGTTCAATTTCCTTGAGAGGGTAAAACACCAAATACAACAATAAATAAAGATATACACAAAACAAAATAATAAAGGGAAGGGGGAAGTCTTATTTGAGGAAGGGGATTGAGTTTGACTCCACTTGAGCAAAGATAGATTTCCAAAACAAAGGAAGTCCAAACTCAATTCCAGTGGGGATGGTTCCTTTAAGTGGTCAAAAGAGTCAATAACAATGTATATATTCTAGATCTGCCTAGTGAATATGAAATCAACGCTACTTTTAATGTGAGTGATTAATTCCTTTTATAGGTAGCACAAATGATGAGGCAGACCCTCCAGATTTGAGGTCAAATCCTTTTCAAGAAGGAATGGATGATGACAAACCTTAGCCAAGGGACCAACCACCAAAGTAATGGCAAGAATGATCTAAGAAGATTGAGCTTCATATGAGGTGAGCATGCCTAAGTTGATGTTCATCTGGGCTAAGGAAGATGTGAAGACCTAGTCTATGATTTTTGGTTTTGTATTATGGGCCTAATAGTATAGGATTTTATTTAGGCCTAAAAGGAGATAGGTCTAACTTTGGGCTAAGAGTGGAGCGCATAGAATTAGGGTTTCCTAAACCCTAATTTGACACAAACTTAGAGAGCAAGTCTCCTCCTTGTGCACACATAGGAAAAGAGAGTGTGGGTGCTTAGGTGGAAAGTCACACCTTAAGCATGTCTTCCTTTTGGCTCCATTTTTGAAATTCTAAACTAGTTTGAATTCAATTTTGGCTATCCTTTTGGAGACCACTGTAGGGTTAGCTTGACCAATAAATTAAGGCCTTTACCTTTGTAAGATTCATCTTGAATTTGAGTAATGAAGTGTTGTTAAATTGCCTATCCAAACACTGGTCTTGAGCTCACCTTACAGTAGAATCCTCTCTAGACTACTCTAACTTTCTTTCCTAGGAGTTGACCTCACCTCTCTTGGGGTTTCTCTACCATAGCCGAATCAAAGCACATCTTCTCTACTCCATACCATTGCTTTCGCATCAACATTCAACCATGAAGACTCCATCACCCACTCAAGCCTTTAAGGAGCTAGGAGGAAGGTCACCACCTCTAGCTCTAACTCCGCATCCTCCTCCTCCTCTAACTCCGCATCCACTGTCATCATCGTCCCACTTTCGCATTGTCACCAAACATCAAATTTATATACTTTTAAAATTTTAATATTTTGTAAAATTAAAAATTAAGTTATCATCCTCTTTAATTCTAATGTAATTATTTTCATATAGTAATATATATTATTTTAATATGCATATTTTCGAAACTAAATATAAATATAAAAATGAATAATTTAAAAAGGATCCCGTGCATTTGCACGTTTTTAAAATATCTTTGAAAAGCACTATAGACGTGCACAAAAAAGTAGGAGAGAAAATGAAGAGTGCACGATATAAATTAAGGAATAATGGTAAACTATCCATCAAATAATTATTATAGTCAATACATTTCATTAGATAAATTTAAGTCTTGGCAAAAGAAAGGTATTTTTAATTTTTTTTGAAAAAAAATTCAACATTCAGTGTCATTACTTTTACTTCAAATCTTCACAAGTAAAAGCTATTTTCATCCTCAATAGTTTATTTTTATTTATTTTTTATCTTTATAATATTAAATAAATTACTACTAATACGTCAAAACTTGTGTCTGCATGCAATACATGTTTTTTTTCCTCATATTACATGTTGCACCCGGAAATTATGATATGTTATCAGACATGTCGATAATTAATTTTTATTAGAGAAATTAGTTAATTAGCTTTGTTGAAATTTTTGTCAATATTCATTTAAGAAGTTATTGGGTTCTTTTTGTCCTATTGGTTTAAGAAATGTCTATTCTTTATACTATTTAATATATTAAAAGATTAAATCTAAAGAAAAATAAAATTACGTACAAATGTGCAAAAAATAGTTAAACTTATCCACTACAATAAGCAGAATCAATGTGAAGATAAATCGTCGATTTAATTATGTTTTTAGAATATGAAATTTATGATAATTTTAATTTTATTTTTCTATATTTTTAAAAATAATTCTTGAAATTTGAGAAATATAATTAGTCAATTTGATCATTTAGATCTAAAAACAATATTAAGAAATAATTTTAATTTCTTCAATGTAGTATGTAAAACAATTTTTTAATTTAAGAAATAAAAATATTGATTTTAAAAAATTTGAATATAAAAATCAAATGCGCTACAAATTTCAGAAAAGAAAAACATAACTTGTTAGAAAAAAAATATTTAAATCTTCTTTTTATTTACACAATTTCTGTTGTTTTATAGATACATCCAACAACACCTTATTAGAATAGAACATGTTTCATAGTTGACAATAGTGGTGGAGAAGAAGATAGAGAGCAATAACATACATAATGTTGCTGCAGCATTCCATGTTCTGTGCTATTCCTCCCTCTCACACTCTTTCTCTCTTCACCCCATCACTGAAACAAAGGAACCCATTTCTTCACCATCTCTCTTTTCCTAGAAAGCCCAAAGCTTCCACCTTCAGAGTTTCTTCTCTTGGCCCTGGTTTCTTTGATGACATCGTTCAAATTGCACATAACAAGGTACCCCATTTCAAAATTCAAAGTTTATATGTCTCCCAAATTCTTGGTTCCTTTCAAATTTTGATTTTTCCTGTTCTTTTTTTCTCTTTCTTTGATCTTCTTCTTCCAAGGTTCTGATTGCAGCAGGTGTTTCTTTGGCGATTGGTCAGCTTTCTAAGCCATTCACTTCGGTTTTTCTGTATGGCAAAGAGTTTGATATCAGGGTAATTGTTCAAGCTGGAGGATTCCCATCGTCACACTCTTCTGTATGGCCTTGCAACCCTTAATCAGTTAATCCTATTTTGATGATGGCACTTATATTTTTGATTTTTCACCAGTGGGGTTTCATTGTCAATATCAGTATCTCACCAAGTTGTTTTGTATTTTCCTGGCATAGGCAACAGTGGCTTGTGCAACATTATTTGGCCTTGAGAGGTAAAATATTCGGGTTGTGCCATTTTCGTGTTTGGTTCAAGAATAATAAAATATATGCTGTTAGATTATGTTTGAGTGGTCAAGACTAAAAGATAAACGCACACGACATTTTTAATGGTCGTGTGATCACTAAAACACTTTTAATCTTGATCATCCATTTAGAGTTGTATGGATAACATTCATAGGTTTTATTTCTCACAATAACCAAGAATTTCAATTGATTTATACATTTGTATGTATGTGTTCTTGTGATATCTGTAATTTTATAATTTGCAAATGCAGAGGCTTCTCCGATCCTATTTTTGGGCTTGCAGTTGTGTATGCTGGTCTCATTATGTATGATGCTCAGGTATGATCTTCTGTCAAATATGGTACTTTCTATCTAGTCTTTAGTATTTTTTACTTTCCTTTATGTATTTTTATTGTATCACGTGAATGTCTTTTGCTATGTTCTTTTCACTGTGACATTTGAACTGCGCTCAGGAAAAAAGCCACAATTGGTGAGGTCTATTTTGTAGACACCGTGGTGGTCTATAGGCTATTTATTTCAAACTTATTTGACAAGTCTTAAGCCGGATTAAGTTAAGATCTTGTAAGATATTGGCTATGGTTGTTATGTGATTATTCTAATCTCTAGTGAATGATAAAACTATTGTGGAATTCTTATCGAGTGGTATTGGTAAACACTAAACATGAAGAGATTTAATTCAATTTTTCGCATGTGACTTGTGGTTTTGTGCGGGGATGTGTTGTTTCTGGAACTACGTATGTTGGTAAAGCAATTGGCATAAGCTGATATGCAGCAGAAACCTAAAATAGAAAATTCTTTATGACCAATGAATATTTTTAGGAGTGGTAACAAAACTTAAACTCTAATTCCAATATATATCCAAATGTAAAAGATATTATAAGATGATTGAAATGCTGAACTACAACTTTACATAGGTTCGTACAATGGGGGAAAGGTAACATAAAACTCTTGCTTGTGTTACTCCTCTGGTTTGTCGGGTTGAATGTGTTCCACTGTCAAGGCCCTGAAGTAAAAACAAGCTTTGAATAACAATTTGATCATAAACTTGTCATTTTTCAATATTATGTACCATGTTTGATCGAGTACCACTAAACTAAAAGCTATATATAGTTGATAGTTAGGATGCAACTCTTACTACTTAAGAGTGTATGAGCTGAAGCATCATGATTCAATTGTAACTTGACTCACCTAGCCTACGTCACAGATAATTGATACATCCTGTAACAATTTTCCCTTGAACAATTGTTCTACTGGGAATTGAACTCACGACCTTGACTTTAATATCAATTGTTGGATTGAGTGTGTATTACTAGGTCAAAAGTTATAACTAATAATCAATATTAAGCTCTTTCTACTTAAACGCGTAATAGTCCAAACAACACTATTCAATCATGATTTGGTCCACCTAGACTAAACCAGAGGACAATTGATGCACACAACAACAATATCAACTGCCTACCAGCATTGATAATCTATAGATTTACATTTAGGCTAGAACTGTTCTTTTTCTTTGTTGATGGACTGATTTAGTAAAACTGTGAACCTAAGAAATATAAAGTTGTTGCTTAAGTTTGAGGCCAGAGAATTTGACCAATATATATTTTCCTGAAAACAGTAGCTTGATACTGTGCTGAAAATCTCGTATATATGGTTAATAAAACCGGAGTTAGAGAAGCTTTACATTTCTGAATGGTTATACAAAAAAAAAAAAAAAAGAGTTGGTATTAGGATTTGCAACAGAACAAGGAAGTGGTAATCCCTGTGTGCAGTCAGGGGAGGAAACTAGTTTCATCTCGACGGTACTGACTCAAATCAGGCTTATATAAATAGAAAACAAGGGTACCTTTATTTCTAGACAGTTCCTGTTGGTGAAGCCAATAATGCAAGGAGGCATCTTATGATTGTGGTAAGTTGGCTCTCTGCGTGTGGTCAATGGAAATCTCTGAGACTAACACATGTTGCATTGTGTCATGCCATGTGATAAACGCCTAATCATAAGTTAGGATTTTGACATTCTATCCAAAAAAGTCACAAAATAAAAAGAAAAGAAAAAGAAAATGCGGAAGAAAATAAAAGATGAAGAAGACAAAAACCAGAAATTTCTTATTCAAAGGTTAGAATTAAAGTATTTTCACAAAAACTTGTAACAGAGTGCCAATAAGGTAAACAAGGGTATTTAGGTGGAGTGTTTATCTGTATAGATTATTAAAGGAGGAGAGGGATGTGATGCAGAAAAGGTAAGAGGCCAGTAAAGAGAAAGGGAGGATGCAGCGTCTCTCTTCAATACCCCTTTTTGTTTTTGTTTCAGTATTTACATTGTAAATTCACACCCATGGATACTACTTTATGTAGAAGAATATAATACAGAGGGTTTACTAAATATTTTTTATACATTGGTGGCAATGAAGTCTGAAACTATGACTTGATGCAAACTACCCAAATCCCTTACTACTAGCCCAATCCTAATGGATTTGCTGTGTATCACATTTGCTGTGTCTAAATTTTAACCAATAGGTGAGACTGTATTATAAAATGAGTGTTAGAAAAATGTGTTATTTGTACTATACTCTTCTCCTTTTACTTTCTTAAAATCAGCACAAGAAAAACTGTTTTTTGGTGTTTGTCCCTTTATTTTGTTATGAATATAACCTTATAGCTAACATTTGGGAGTTTGGCTTGTGTGGTTTTCAGGGTGTAAGAAGAGAAGTAGGGATTCATGCTAGAGTGTTGAACAAACTACTGCTCCAAATGCAAGCCAACTCTTTACATTCCAAAGATGGAGATAATTTAATGAACTCTCAACCAGGACTATCAAAGCAACTAAAAGTAGAAGACTTTGAGAAGTCCCTTTTGTCCCAAGAAGCCACTTTGGAACCACAACAAGCAAATGGTGGTTTATTGGTCAAATCAGGAAGCAAAATAAGGCAAACAGAAGAAGAAATCTCAAAATTGGGTGTTGATGGCATACCCCCATTAAAAGAATCTATTGGCCATACAGAGATTGAAGTCATAGCTGGTGCCTTACTAGGCTTTTTGGTGGCTTTGGCTGTGTATGATATCATGTAAAATTCTTTTTTGATGAAAAATTTCATAGTATATCTTACTTCAGATAGATTATTATACTAATGTGAAGAAACCAAGTTGGTATCTACCAGGTTAGGTTATCTTTCAGCAAAATATACCACATTCAAATATGTCCAAAGAGAACATGACATTCATAAATATAGAATACCCTTCTAAAAGGGATTGGTTTGTTTGGGATGAATGGGAGATCTTTGCTTCTTATACCCTAAAGAGATTTTTGCTTCTTATTTCATTTTTGAAACATTCAGGTTTGTCTAATTGGAAGGAACAAAGGATATTTTATTTACCTTAATTATATGTAAAGTTATTATTATTATTATTAATAATAATTGCTTATATATAATAAATTTTGAAACTTATGAAATAAAGAAATATATGCAAAATATGACTTTAGATAACTTTCAAGTTATCACGTGTCGTTTGGTTTTTATCTTTTTTAAACTTTATTATTTGTTTGTGTTTCTACTTTTTCATTTCAGTTTAAATTTATTTATTCATATTTTAATTTCTATACAATTTTATTTTCTTTATTCATACACTTTACTATTTATTTATTTATTCATATTATGTTAATGTCTCTTAGTACTATATGTTAGTTTTCTTTTTCCATTATGTTTTAAATTCTTTTATTTTTTTAACATAAACGTATTTGTATTATGATTTAAAAAGGATTAATTATGTTTTTGGTCTTTAAACTATTTAACGTTTATGATTTTCGTCCCTCTTTCAAAGTGTGATGTATTTAGGTTCCTCAGCTTTTGAAACTCATGGAATTGGTCATCATTTTCGAACGTCGTTAGTTTTATTTGGCAGCTGCCAAACGGAGTTCCACGTCACAAGTGATTTTAACTAACACTTAAGCTATAGTAAACACGTGGAAAAGAAAATGAAATTAGTTAACTTTTTTTTTACTGAGTGACTTTAAAGAGGGTCTTCCCCCTTTGGATTTGAAACCCTAATTTTTCATTTCAGGATTGGAGCGGCGCAGAGGAGTCTAATTGGGTTTTTGGAGTTCGTGTTGGTGTTGGGAAACGTTGGCAACAACATTCTTTTTTGTTTCTAGCATTGTACAATGATGAAGAGTGATAACAAAGGATGTCATTGTTCGTAGAGGAATATTGGTTTGAAAATGTCGCAAAGTTGTGCGTCATCTTTCAGAAATTGCATCAAAAGTGTGTGGGTGTGGTGAAAGATTGTTGCTCCTAAAGGTAACTACTGTGAAGAACAAGGGTGTTGATCTCCTGGCAAGGGTACCAAAAGTCAACTGTAGTATAATGATTTTTAAGTAAGAGTGTTGATCCTACGAGGAACAGATTCAATTAAAATAAATAATTATCTCAATCAACATATATACATAAATATTCATTTGATTTATCATTGATTGTTGCATAAAAATAATACAGTAAAAGCGGGAAAGTTTAGAAAAAGTCCAGTAAAAGAATTTGGGATTGAATTTCATCTATCTCATTTGTTTGTAATCTAGATAAATATGAATATACAACATCTGAATTTAGCAATATTGATGCAACACCTAAAAATCATTTATACTGATTTCTCAAGTATAATATTCATTAGATTAGTCCCTTGAATATTGATTCCTCTGATATTCAACAGATTAATCCAACATTATGATCAAGTGTTATAAGCAACTGATATATTGAAATCTATTCCTAACATCACAATACATCAAGTATCATTGTTCAGATCAGATTTTCATAAATACTTTCCAGTCAAATCTAAAAGTCACAATCAAGAATCTATTGATCAGATAGAACTATGCATTAGGAACAAAACAATAATACCAACATTGAGTAAAAACAGAAATCCCATATATAAATATCATCATATTACATCCAAGTTTGAATAGATTACACTCAATCACAAGAGAAGAGTTTAGCTACTAATGGTAGCCATGAAAATCCTAAGAGCTAAGAAGAAAACTCAAGAAAATAATGATTTGGTGTTGTTCGTCCTTTTAGAGCTTGTCCTAGATGATTTTTTTTTTCAATTCCCTTTCAACCTCTTTCCTTCTGAACTCAAGGAATATATATACTACACGGGGTCTCGCTTAAGCTTGCTGAATCTCGCTTGGGCGAGATGTACTTCATGCTGAAGAAAATTACTCCCACTTAAGTGAAAATGGTCTCGCTTAAGCGAGAATGATGCATGCTCATTGTCCTATACTCGAACTCTCGCTTGGACGAGAGTGCTTCTCGCTTAGGCGAGAATGGCGACAAGTTTCTCGCTTGGGTGATATTACTTTGGCTTGAGCGAGATTGCTGTGATTTGAGCGAACTTTGACACAATTTCTTCCCTTTTTCTATTTCTTGATTTCTCCTTCATTTCTCTTAAAGTCTTTCCTCCTCTACTTTAATTTACCTAAAAAATACACAAAATAGGGATCAAATGATTTCTTTTAAGTAGAAACTTGGAAACATGTGATAGAAGCTCATTTTTCCTAGATATGGGAAAATCAAATTCATATAAACACATATTACAAGCATAAGTGCCAAAATTCTGTATGAAAATTACAGATTTTTGACACTTATCAACTCCCCTAACCTAGCATCTTGCTTGTCCTCAAGCAAAGTAATAAAATGCAACAACCATTGAAAACTAAAACTTTGAAATTGGTTATTGAGAAATCATTTTCACAGTTTTTTACCAGACAACTTTTGCATTCCAAACTATAGATTCAAAATCAGAAGCAGATGGTGAATCCAATTGTCAAACAAAAGTAGGATAAAAGTACAGTAAATTTTTTCAGGAAAAGCAATTGTAAGAACAATTGATTTTAACCAAGGAAATTCTCTCTTAAATCTCACATGCATGTTTTTCTCTCATTTTCCACTAATATTGAACAAATCAAAATTGCAAGTCATTTTCAATCCAACCACAAACACAATATCATCATGGATCTTAAGGTCTTTTCAAGGTTGTAATGAGGCTAGGCTTCCAAGAATTATGGTTTTTTAGGATAACAAAAGCACAACTTTAGAAAAGAGAGCATAACTACAATTCACACCCAATCCATTTCTACTCTCCATTCATCACAATTTAGACCTCAATACACAAAGTGTTTCTTTTTCATTCATAATTCACTCTCTTTTTTGTTCTTTTTTTAGTAGAAATATATTCCTATACAATACTAAAGAGTGAATTATAATACTCAGCCCTCTCTTCCTTGCGTACAATTCCACCAACCAATTACCCTTATAGTTGAATAAAATGCACTTATGCTCTCCATCCCTAAGTGTGCAAAGGGAAAGGATAATAATTAAAGTTAAGGTTAAGGTGCATAATTCAAAACAATTAGGCTCAAATGGGATATCAACAAAGAATGATTCTTTACAGGTTGGTTGTTTGGCACTAAGTTATACAAATTCAATAAAAAAAATGCCTTAATAATTTCCACGCTTCTAATGTGATGTTATCAAAATGAAAACTCAAGCAATATCAACTTGACAACAACAATGGAAACACTCAACTATTTATGGATTCCCACACTTAGTGGGTTTTCTGTTTTATTTCCTTGGTCTATCACTTGTTGTTACAATTGATTGTCTTGACTAATTATCCAACACTAGTATCCTAATCCTATTTAATTACGAATTCAGCCAAAATTTTCCTCTTTCTCACTTGTGTTTAGTTCACTTAGTTGTTCTAGACTCAAGACACTTACTGAACTTGATTTTAGGGATGGCAATGCGGGCTGGCCCGACCCGTTTAGGCCCGACCCGCATTAGGCCCGCAAGTTGCGGGCCAAACAGGCCCGCTCCGTAGATTTGTTGGCCCGCGGGCCTGCGGGCTGGCCCGCATAAATTGAGCAGCTTGATTTATAGAAAAAAAACACATCCTGGACATTTTAAAATAGATCTTGGACATTATAAAATCATAAAAAAAACAGGTCCTGGACAGTTGCAATAAACAACATAACAAAACACTCCATAAAATCAAGTCTTGGAGTATCAAGTTCAATAAAAACAACCAAAACAACAAAACAATAGTCCAAATTAAAAAAAAACAGTCCAAGAAAGATGGTCCAAATAAATAAAAACAGTACAAGAAAGATGGTGGTATTCTATTGTTCTTCAGCTCCCATGGTTGTAACATTTGATGCAACAACAACAGAGGACCCTTCATTTAGCTCCACATTTTGGAAGTTGACATTTTCTTCTACCTCATCTGTGCATACATATAAACAAAAACAGTAATTAATATGTATGAATGAAATCACAATAAAAGTAATATCAAGTAAGAATAAAATAATTACCCTTAACAAAACCATGCTTCCAGTTAGAAATGCAAATATTGGATTCCACATTCTCGGACAAAGTCGACTCCACATTCCTCAAGTTGATTTCTCTTTAACCAATTTCCTCAAGAAAGATTTTCAAAATAATTTCCAAAAATTTTAGTTGTCTCTAAGTATTATGTGCAAAATATTAAGCAAAAAGTAAAGTTAAGCAGTTAATCCTAACTAACTAGATAAAATAACATCATTCTAACCAAAACAACTAAAACAAAACATTATATTACTAATTACTACATAGTACTTAAAACAAAAAACAAAGAACAATGAAACCGTATTTAAGAGTTCAAAAGGTTGGAATGGTGTTGTGTATCAATCTCCCCCTATCACTCTATCAAAGTCCATCTGGAATTCCTCCTCTTGAAGGTCCACTCCATCAATCTCTTCCTCAACAACAGGGTTATCTTTGTCTACAACTCCTGACGGTCCCTCACCTGTTGTAGGTCCACTCCCTCTTAGGAAAATTGGACTGTCCCCATGCCACTATAGATTTGTCAAGAATTCTGGTGGAGTCATGCCTGGATAAGGTTCGCAGACATTGTGATAGAGGTACTCTTGAAGGTGGAGTTGTCCTCTACGAATGGAGACATTTTGTTGGTCAAAGTGCTCCATTTGCAACCTAAAGTACCTTATTTTCTCAAGTAATTCATCATTTATGTTGAGTTGAGGTTGTTGGGGGGACTTGTTTGTTGTTCTTCAACTACTAGTTGCTCTACAACTTGTTGTTCTGGCTGTGGCTCTTCTGGATGCTCAAAGTCCACTAGGTTGGTACAAATTTCTCAATGAATTTCTTGGTAATGGAGGGTCGTATCTTTTCAATTAATTCTACCTCTACCCCTTGAGCTTGGCAGAGAACTATGATTAAAGTCAGGAATCCCAAGGCACCTTTTGCCTTCTCACTATTTCTGTTAACTTCATATCTCACAAATTTGTGGATTTCTCCAGAAATAATTGTGGCCACATCAATAATGAGATCTTCCCTCATTATACAATAGAGGAGATGTCATCTAGGCACATTCAAGTCGGACACATGGCCAATAGGCACTATATTTGCTAGCAAGAATGTCATCCAAACTTGGGATAAGGTATTCATATCTCCTCTAAGTATTTAGAGAGGATTGCTAGAAGGTCCAAGCTGATAGAACCTGTTGGGAATCCCAATAGCCACACCAACTTCCATCTCATCATAAGGTTCCTGACTTCTCCTTTTTATTGTATAATCACAATGTTGATCTCTCTCTAATGGCAATGGATTCCCTAGAAATTCACTTATTGATGCTCTATCATAATTGATCCACCTCCCTCTGACTTTGGACCGCTTGTCTCTAGGACCATCTAAGGGATAAGCATTTGCATAAAATTATCTGACAATCTCTGGATCAAATTTAGGTAGAGGGTTGGCCAATCTCATCCAATTCTTCCTAATAATGCCATTCAAGAAGGGATCATATTCTTTTGTACATAATGCCACCCTTCTTTCTTTGATAAAGCACCAACTCTTGATCTCCTCATGCCTCTCTTATCTTTTGGGATCTCTGAATAAGTTTCTCTTTGGTCTTTCAGGAGAGTTACTAATGGTTTTTCTTCTCTTCCCCTTGTTGGATTCAGTGGGAGGAAGTCTAGAAGTTATATTTGTTCTTGCCATTTTCCTGCAAAGATCAAAATTAACCCAGCAAAAGCATCTCAAGTTAGTTTATTACAGTGTAGTAGCAATTTCCAAAAGGTTCAAATGGACAATCAAGAACAAACCAAGCAAGGAATTTCATCAAATAGTATGGGTGCAATACCAAAATATCAGTTTTCTTGAATCAATTCATGTATATATAACCCACATTGTTCTGTTCCATCATAAATCCATACTTAAACCCATAATGCACAAAAGATTTGCTGCAAACAAACAATGGACACTACTGTAGGGTTTGATACAACATAAAACCATGACTTTGCTTGGTGAAAATGGAGTGAAACGAAGAACTTACCTTAAAGAGAAATTAGCAGAGAGACTAAAAGATTGGAGAGTTAAACTAGAGAAAATGAGTAACCAAGACGCGCATGAGTGTTTGGGGGAGAAAGTGATTGTGAATCAGTTCTGCCCCTACTGCCCAGTTAAGTCAGGGACGCGCGTTCTCGCTTAAGCGAAATCGCTTAAGCTATAGTAGTTCTCGCTTAAGCGAAATAGTTTCGCTTAAGCGATAGTAATTGTGGCAGAAACATTTAAAGTTCTCGCCTAGGCGAGATGGGTGTCGCCCTAAACTTATTTTCATGCTTAGCACATCAGTTTTGCTTGAAAACAACAAAAATGCATGATTTGCCCTATTGGGACACTTGAATGCTAAAAACTCACCTTTTTACACACAAACACATAATTATACATATAAACACATAATTATATACACAACACATTTAACACACAAAAATGAAATTAAACATTGGGTTGTCTCCCAAGAAGCGCTTGTTTAACATCACGAGCCTGATGCCTGTATCATTTTAGGATCATTCAAATGGATGAGTGTGGAAATCCTTTCAACCTCACCACCAAAGTAGGGCTTCAACCTTGGCCCATTTACAACCCAAATTCTTTTTGATTCAGGATCCTCTAACTCAATAGATCCATAAGGCTTAACATTCTTGACAAGAAATGGTCCTGACCATTTTGATTTGAGCTTTCTAGGAAATAACCTTAACTAGAAATTGAGTAGTAACACTGATTGGCCTGGATAAAAATTTCTTTTGAGAATTTTCTTGTCATGATAAGCTTTCATCCTTTCCTTATAAAGCTTAGAGGACTCATAAGTGTTGAGTCTCATTTCTTCCAATTCTTGCAGTTGTAATCTTCTTTTATCTCCTGCTGCCTTAGAGTCAAAATTTAAAAATTTCAAGGCCCAGAATGCCTTGTGTTCCAACTCGACCGGTAGGTGACATGACTTCCCATATACCAGCTGGAAAGGGGATAAACTAGTGGGAGACTTATAAGTAGTTTTATTGGCCCAAAGTGCTTCATCCAACTTTATTGACCAATCCTTTTAGGAAGATACCACTGTTTTCTCTAGAATATGCTTGATTTTCTTATTTGACACCTCTGCTTGTCCATGGGTCTATAGATGATAAGGTGATGATTTTATGCTGCACTTTATAATGTCCCAGACATTTCTGAAGTTGGGCATTGCAAAAGTATGAACCTTCATCACTAATTAACACTCTTGGGGTACCAAACCTACATAAGATGTTCCGTTTCAGAAATTTGATAACGGTTTTTGCATCAGCCTTAGAAGCTGCCACTACTTCGACCCACTTTGTCACATAATCAACTACCACCAAAATGTATTCATTTGAGATAGAAGATGGTAGTGGTCCTACAAAATCAATTCTCCAATAGTCAAAGGATTCAACTTCCAGAATAATATTCAATGGCATTTCATGTCTTTTTGAGATTCCCCTATCCTTTGACAATAATTGCATTGTTGAACATATCGGTGTGCGTCTTTGAATAAGAAGGGCCAATAAAAACTAGATTGGAGGATTTTTGCATCTATCCTCTCTCCATTAAAATGCCCACCATAAGGTGAACTGTAAAAATGCCCTAAAATACTCTATTCTTCTTCTTCTAGAGATACACACCTTAATAGTTGATCAACTCCATTTTTGAACAAATGAGGATCATCCCACACATATTATTGTGCATCTCTTAGGAATTTCTTTTTCTAGTGTCAATTAAAATCTTTAGGTATAACCCTTGCAGCTTTGAAATTGGCCATGTCAGCAAACCATGGCCTTTCTTGCACCATCATCTATTTTTCATCAGGAAACTTCTCCTGCACCTCTGATTGAGTGTTGGTCACCTCAATATTCACCAACCTTGACAAATGATCAACCACAAAGTTTTCACTTCCCTTTGTCCTTAATAACCAAATCAAATTCGTACAACAATAAAATTCATATAATAAGTCTTTGCTTTGAATCAGACTTGGTTAACAAGTACTTAATTATAGTATGATCAGTATATACAATGATAAATGATTCAATCAAATATGCTCTAAATTTCTCCAATGCATATACTATAGCTAACAATTCCTTTTCAGTTGTTGCATAATTAATTAGAGCTTCATTAAGAACTTTGCTAGCATAATGTATAACATGAAAAACTTTGGATTTTCTCTGTCCAAAAACTGCTCCTGTGGTATAGTCACTTGCATCGCACATTAATTCAAAGCCTAAATTCCAATCAAGAGCAATTATCACAAGAGCTGAAATTAATTTTTGTTTTAACAATTCAAAAGCATGTAAACATTCAACATCAAATTTAAAAGGTGTATCCTTTTTAAGTAGATTGTTGAGTGGTTTGGAAATTCTGGAGAAATCTCTGATGAATCTTATGTAAAAACCAGCATGGTCTAGAAAACTCCTGATACCCTTCACATTTGTTGGTGGTGGCAGTTTTCTACGATCTCCACTTTAGCTTTATCAACTTCAATACCCTTATTAGAGATTTTATGGCCCAACACCACACCTTCAGTCACCATAAAATTGCACTTTTACTAGTTCAAGACCAGATTGGTATCAACACATCGCTTCAGTACAATGTTTAAGTTTTCCAAGCATTGATAAAATGAAGCACCAAATACAGAAAATTTGCCCATAAAGACTTTTATACATTTTTCCATCAGATCAGAGAAGATTGCAAGGATGCACCTTTAAAAGGTTATTGGTGCGTTACACAATCCCAAAGGCATTTTCCTGTAAGCAAACACACCAAAAGGACAAGTAAAAGCAGTTTTTTCCTAGTCTTCTAGATTTACTACTATTTGATTATAACCAGAATATCCATCCATAAAATAATAGAAAGCGTGTCCTGCTAACCTTTCTAACATTTGATCCATGAAAGGTAAAGGAAAATGATCTTTCCTAGTGGCATGATTTAATTTTCTATAATCTATGCACATTTTCCAACATGTGATTGTTCTAGTAGGAATTATTTCATTTTTATCATTACAAATTACAGTCATATCTCCTTTATTTGGAACTACCTGGATCGGGCTGACCCAAGCACTGTCGCAGATTGGATAGATCATACCTGCATCAAGTAATTTCACTACTTCTTTCTTGACCACCTATTTCATGGTTGGATTCAGTCGCCGTTGAGGTTGTGCTACATGCTTGTAATCTTGCTCCATGTGAATTTTATGCATACAATAGGATGGACTGATTCCTTTGAGATAAGATAAAGTCCAACCTATTACACCCTCATTGGCTTTAAGAATTAAGATCAATTTTTCTTCTTCAGAAGCTGTTAAAGCATTGCTGATCACCACTAGTTTGTTACCTCCATTTGCAAGAAAAGCATATTTTAAATGAGGAGACAATACCTTTAGGTCCAGCTTCTGACTTTCAATTTTATTCTCTTGCTGCAACTTCTCATTTTGTATTTCATTTGATGCAATTTCTTTTGCTGAATTCAAATGTGTTAAGTATTCATCAACTCTCCCTTCATTTTCTTCCTCCAAATCATCACAAACACCAATTAAGGCTTTTTCCAATGGGCTTGTCTTTGTCAATTTCTTCCTAGCTGATAGAAAAATTTCATCTATCACATCAATTTTGAAGCATTATTGCTTGTCTTTAGGGTTCTGCATTACTTCAAATACATTAAAGTTAACTTTATCATCTTGCACTCTAACCTTCAATTTGCCATCATTAACTTCAATATTGACCTTAGCCGTCTTCATGAAAGGTCTTCATAGTGTTGGAGGAACTTCAATGTCTTCCTCAATATCTATCACCACAAAATCAACTAGGAACATGAATTTTTCAACCTTAACTATGACATCCTCTGCCACACCATATGGATATTTCATAGATCTGTTAGCTAGTTGCAATGTCATCCTTGTAGGCCTTACTTCTAAATCTCCTATTCTTCATAGCATAAACAAAGATATCAAATTTATACTTGCACATAAGTCAAGCAATGCTTTACCTACTAACAATGTTCCAAGTGTGACTAGAATGGGGAAGCTGTGAGACTTGAGAAATTTAAGTAATTATAAATAATTATTTACTAAATGCGAGTAATAGAAGTCTTTATGACATTAAATACTAGTCTTTATGATATGGAAAAGTATTAGCTCAAGTGGTTGAGAGTACTTAATTATTATGAAAGGACTTGGGTTTGAGTCTTATGTATGCTAATTGTGTGTTAATTTAATTTAAACTTGTTATTTTAGTGATATATTTTACCTTAAAGCGTGATATTATATTCCTAGAGGTGTAAGAATTATCACAAAACATGAATTGGTTATGCATTTGCTTTGAAATTGGATCATTGTGTGTTCGAACCTTTCGTCATGCGAAATAAGGTTTCTTTTTGCTAACATTATTTTTGGCATGGATGGGAAGGGTCAGAAACCTTAGCCATCAGTGTGAAAAACCAGAAGGGCTAAAAAAAATCATCAGGTTAATGAGAATTGATGGCCATTAACCTACACAATTAACCAAATTCGTATTTTTTATTGATTTTAATTAATTAAAGGAGGAAAAAGGTAGGAATTAGGAAAGAAAAGAGCATAATAGTGAGGGTTTGATTTGGGGCTGAAAAGGTTTGGTCTAAGAGGAGAAGAGAAGGTTTTTTTGGAGTGGTAGAGGCAAATTGGAAGCCAAGTCTTGCATAGACGAACAATAGTAGCGAGTTTGGAGCAGGAGAATCTAGGTAAGGGGAGCTCCACATTGTATTCACGTTATTTTTTTATTCAAGGATGCTTTGAAAATTGTTTATGATATGAAATAGAAGTTTAAGTGTATTTTATTTTGTGATTGTTATTTTTATACAATTTGGATTTTTATGTGCGGAAGGAAAATGCCTCAGACTTATGCTTTATGCAGGATGTCCATAAATTCTAGCTTTGTTTAGTCGTTCACGACTTATCTATTATTTGTTCTATGGAAGCATAAGCATGAACTTGTGTTTTGAATGGATGATTAAAATTTTATTTTTCAATGAAAGCAATTGATGGGGTTTGTATCTTTACTATTTTACGTTTTGGGCATCTAAAAAAATTATGGAATTAACGTCTGCATTTGGATGGTGGTAGTGGACATCTAAGCTTTGGTAAATGTGTTTTAATAATTTATGGTTCTTGGTTGTCACAAGTTTGATTATATTAGAATAGATATAATTATGTGAGATAATTTCCCTTAGTAAAAATAATATTAAGAAACATAGAATTTACTTTTGGTAAATGTGGTGAATTTGATTGAGTTGGTGCGTAGTGGTAGTCCTTGGAAGTTAGGTAAAATGGAATTGGGGTAGTGAATTGAAACTTGGAAATTCATTAATTGAGATTGTGACAGTAGTTTTAAGGTATTATTATTGAAAAGAAAATGTTGAGAGTTTGGAAGTGTGTGGTGAATTAAATTATGGTGCAATGGAGTATTCTAGTTCATCTTTGGTTTAAGTGGTAGTGGGTACATTATTTAACCATATTAAGTATAAAAGTTTTATTAATAGAAAGAGGGTACTATGGCATAATGTATTCATAAGTTATTCATCATATGTGTGTTGGATGTTTTTGTTCAATATTGATACATGCGACCTTCCATTTTATTTGATTCAAAGTGTGATGCCATAGGTATTAAAATAATGAAGAAGAAAATATGATTACTTAAGGTTAAATATTTTTAAGGGCTTGACATTTGTAGCTTGGGTACAATTATGTAGATTACGAATAAAGGGAAAATGGATTCTCATAACAATATGGCTTAATTGAGTGTAAGTTTTATATGCAATTTTCCCCTCGTAGTTATTTAGTTAGTTGATTGAATCTTTGATGCAGTGATGTTAAATGCACCTAGAATGGAAAATTGAAAGGTATGGTTTGAAATTTTGTGGATGGTTAAGTGTGAATTGGTGAGGTACAATGCTATTTTATGTATTTCCAAGTTAGGGGTTTAAAGATTCATAAAACTGTGTTGTTTTACGTTATTTTTCATATTCTGGAAATGTCGGTGGTCGTTGAGCGAGTGACTTGGTCGCTGGACGATTATGTTTTTTTCTAATCTGCGCAATTGTAGTAAAATTGACTTTTCCGACTCGTTAACTGTTTGATCAAGCTCAAATTTGGACAGTTGGTCTGTAACATGCCATTCTTGATTTTGACCGGTGAAATCAATTATTTGAGGTCTGTAGTTTGCAAAATATGTCATGCATTACTACAGTATTTTTGGTTTTATGATGATAAATTTTCTTAGGAATTTTGGAATAAGAATTATGGTTGTGCATGGTGCTTGATTGTATGGCATTGTAGGTACTTAAGTGTTGGCACTAACCAACTTGGAATGATTACTATTTTGTGATGCATGTATGTCATGCTGTGGTGAATGCTTGTACACTTATGTGATTATGTGAACTATGTGTGCATATGTTTGGGATGGTATGATGTTATGTGAGACTTGGACAAGGAAGTGCTTGTTTGTGTCATGAACGGGTAGGTTCATGGTTGGTGGTGAACACGTGATAATATAAGCGGGGAGGTTCATATTATGATGCTCTCGTGTGAGGATACGAGCGAGGAGGTTCGTATATTTCGTGCTCACACTTGAGGGCTACTACGAGCGGGGAAGTTCGTAGCTGTTAGATCACGTGAGTTGGACTACGGGCGGGGAGGTCCGTATAGTTGGACTACGAACGGGGAGGCTCTAGAGTTGGACTACGAGCGAGGATGTTCATAGAGACAGGACCACGGGCGGACAAGTTCGTAGAAGCATGTTATATCCTGGGTCCTTGGTTAAACAACTGTGTGTTGGAAAACCTTAGGACAATAAGGTCTCTTGGCCAAGAATTAACTATACTAACGTAATTTGTGTGAACCTTTATTTTATCAAATTATATGTTATTTATTTATGAGCTCACCCTTTCTGTTTGTGTTTGGCGATGATTGTGTGATTTATCACACATGAGCAGATGATATTCCAAGTGATGCTGGTGATGCCTAGAGACAGAGAAAGGGCTAGCATGGGGATTAGATTATGTTATCGACGAATTTAGTTTTCAGTCAATTATCTTGAGAACATGTTAAATGGTTATGGATTTTCTTATCGATTTTATTAGTTTGGATTGTAAGCGCGATGTATAAATTTTGAATTTTCCCATGTTTGGGAATAATAAACTATGACGGTTGAATGTCCTTGGATTTCTGAGGTAATGATTTCTGAATTATGGTACATGACTTTACTTCAAGCTCCACTATTTCTTCTAAAAATCTTCTTTTCTTTTTTAGGAGCTCTTTTGCATAAATTGGCATCTGCTCCATAGCTTCCACAAAAGGAATATTAATCTGTAGTCGCTTGAAAATGTCCATGAACCTTGCAAATTGCCTTTCCTTGTCCTTTTTGGAAGGATTTTCAGGGTATGGTAGGTTCTTCAACTGTAGTACTTGTTTCTCACCCTTCTCCCTCTTTTCTCCTCATTCTTATTTTTTCTTCTTTTTCTCTCAATGTTTTATGTACATACTCACTTCTATTTTTTCCTCCTATCCCTCACATTCATCTTTTTCTCTTACTTTTTATGTTTCCTCAAAGACTTCCTCCTCCACAGCTAGGTTGTCTCCAATCCCTCTTTACACAATTTTACCACTCCTGGTAGTAACTAATTTATAATGCTCCTTGGGATTAGTCTTAGTGTTGGCTGAAAAATGACCTGCCTGTTGATCTGATAGTTGTTTAGCCAACTGTCCCACCTGTGTTTCAAGATTTCTAATTGAAGCTTTTGTATTTTTCTGATTGGTCAAAGAAGCTTGCATAAACTTTTCTAGCGTATCCTTCTATTTTGTTATTTTGTCATGCACAAAAGGATAATGTTGTTGCCGTTGTTGATAAGGAGGTTGTTTGTTTAAAGGACTAGCATCTTGTTTCCATCCAAAATTCTGATTTTGATTATTTCTCCACCCCTGTGAAAAATTATTATTGTTGGAGAAATTACCTTGTCTTCCTTGATTACTCACATACTGAACTTCTGCTTATGAGTTACATTGATAAGAACAATGGCCATTTGGATGATCACCCCGACAAAAGTCACACCTCATGGGTTGTTGATGACTAGGAGAAGATTGCACAACTTGTAACTACTTAGGTAATTTAGACACTTGCTTAGTTAGTGCTTCAATCTGTTGAGTCAAAATTTTACTTTAAGCTAAGATTGCATCTGTGGTACTAAGATCAATCACTCCTTTCCTTTGAACAATTTGCCTATTATGTTGAGCTTGGTGATTTGTGGATGCTAATGCCTTAATGATTCTTATTGCTTGTTCTGCCTCTGCATTCATCATTGTTCCACCAGTTGGTGCATCTAAAATCATCTTGGTATCAGGCCTTAGACCATTGCAGAAAATATTTAGCTGAGCAATATCTTCAAATCCATGATTTGGGCATCTCCTTAATAGAGAATTAAATCGTTCCCAAGCTTCACAGAATGGTTCATCTGGTCCTTGCCTAAAAGTGGAAATAATAGTTTTTGCTTTGATGTATCGAGAAGGTGGAAAGAATTTATTCAAGAATTTCTCCTCTACATCATTCCACTTGTTCAGACTTTGATTTAGATGTGACTTAAGCCATTCCTTTGCTTTGCCTACCAATGAAAAAGGAAACAAATACATATATACATGGTCAACATCTCCTTCTTGAAAACCCATGGTTCCAATCAATTCATAGAATGTAGAAAGATGAGTATATGGATCTTCATTATCCATTCTAGTGAATTGATAAGAAATGATTAAGCTAAGGAAAGTTGGCGTCATCTCCAATGTTTTGGTGGTGGATGGTATTGCTATGCTAGAAAAATATCTTGGCACTTGTTACATAACATAGTCTCCAAGTGTTTTTCTAGGTGGAGTCAGTTTTCTTTTTCCATTATGTTTTAAATTCTTTTATTTTTTAACATAATACGTTTATGAATTTTTTATTATGATTTAAAAAGGGTTAATTATGTTTTTGGTCTTTAAACTATTCAACGTTTATGGTTTTTGTCCCTCTTTCAAAGTGTGATGTATTTAGGTCCCTAAGCTTTTGAAACTCATGGAATTGGTCCTCATTTTTGAATGTCGTTAGTTTTATTTGGCAGAGGGGTTGGGGTTGATTTATCTTAATGTTGAAAGTTCTAGCCTTAACTTTCAGCAATTCAACAACATAATCATGTAAACGACCATACTGACGTTATCCACCCCCACCAAATAGTCCATTGCAATTTGTTTTGCTTTCTCAGTCCTCCAAGGTGTTTTGCCTACATTGTATGTCTTCTTCACTTCGTCAATAATTTGATTCACTGTCATTACACCCACATTTATAAATCTATCTATTAGCACCTGAGCAATCCATTCCTTATTAGCATTTTTATTCCTAAAAACCCTTCCACACTTATGATGCCCAACAAGTTTCTTAACCCTAAAGTTTTGCCTACCTCTAACCTTGCTCACCATAATTAAGAAACCACATTTTATTTTACAAACATCATTCACTTTCTTATGATCATTCTTAACAAATTTCACTTCTTTCCCATTTAAAACACTAAGCTTCATTAATGCTTGTTTAAAATCCTTCAAAGAACAAAACTCCATTCCCAATTTGAATTTGAAGTCCTTCTTCATATCTTCAGGTCTATACTTGGAAAATTTGGGACCATCATTAACAACACCCTCATGACTATCCACATCAGAATCTAACTCATCAATATCGTATTCCTCATTTATGTCATGCACTCCAACTTTTTCATTAGTCACAAATGACCTTTCACCAACATCTCTTGTATTCCTCACTTTGCTTGAATTTTGTTTCATTGATTTCCACCTATCCAAAACAAGGATAATATTTCTAAGAGGTGGATCAATGGCCATCCAAAATCCATCATCATCATCAGTCACCCTTTCTTCTTCACTATCATCTAGTTTATCTCCAATTGAACCTTCTTCCTCTTTAGAGTCAACCTGTTCACCAACCACATCCTCTTCACGAACCACATTCGTTTGCCAACTGCCAAATAAAATTAACGACGTTAAAAGATGAGGATCAATTCCATGAGTTTTAGAAGTTGAGGGACCTAAATACTTTGAAAGAAGGACGAAAACAAAAAACGTGAAATAGTTTAAGGACCAAAAACATAATTAACCCATTTAAAAATAAAATTATAAATAAATTATATATATATATATATATATATATATATATATATATAAATTTAATATTTTTTCTATAAAATATATAAATATAAAGAAGATTTGCTCTTTTCATATACATATCTTATATACCCATTTTATCATTAATTATTTTTTAAAAATATAAAACATTATATAATAAAATATAAAGATGACACTTATTTAATACTTTTATTTTAATTTTAATTATATTTTAAATTAAATAATAAAAATAAATTTTATACACTAAAAGTTACTATAGTGTAATATCTATTAATATTTTTTTTTTGTTTACAAAAATACAAAGTGCCTCACATACTTAATATCTATCTATATTAGTCCATCACCAATAGCAAGTCACAAAAATATCAATTTAATCTGTACGCATTAGATCAATTCTTACAAAAATGAAAAAATTTAATTCTAATGTAACAAGGTTATTACAAAATAATTTTTAATTTATTATTAATTTGATCTTTAAAATTACATTTTTCATAAAAAAGGATATTTTGCAAAACTCAAGTTTAAAAACTCTTACAAGTAAAAATAAATATTCTACATTCCTTAACATATTTAAGTATCAAATTAGTATAAACAAGGTATAAATACATATTTGGTACCCAAACTTTTTCGGAAAGTTCAATTTGATACCCAAATTTTAGGAATGTTCAATTTGGTACCCCAATTTTCTAAAAAGATTCAATTTGGTCCTCTCCGTTAAGTTGGAGTTAACACCGTGTCCGTACAGGACACGTGTCAAGCCATGAAATTTTTATTTTTTTTTATTTTTTTTTTCAAAAAAAATAATTTTTTTCAAAAAAATTAATTTTTTTTTTTCAAAAAATTTAA
>Ga0214542_1000182_pt1 | contig 97160 bp, 34 predicted proteins | sample CNSS1metaG_FD_160096 | JGI IMG/M metagenome (GOLD analysis project Ga0214542, IMG submission 160096) | Root nodule microbial communities from cowpea collected in UCLA plant growth center, Los Angeles, California, USA - CNSS1 | ecosystem: Host-associated > Plants > Roots > Nodule | place: USA... | reverse complement strand
AAGCAAAGTTGCCTAAGCACTTTTGGGGAGAGGCATTGCTTGCAGCTGTGCATGTTATTAATCTCAGTCCCGCAGTTGCTTTGAATACTGAGGTGCCAGACAAAATTTGGTTTGGTAAGAATGTTAGATATGATCATTTGCGTGTCTTTGGTTGCAGGGCATTTGTTCATGTTCCTAAGGATGAAAGATCCAAGTTAGATAAAAAGACAAGGCAATGTATCTTTATTGGCTATGGTGAGGATGAATTTGGCTACAGGTTTTATGATCCTGTTGAGAAGAAGCTTGTTAGAAGCCGTGATGTACAATTCATGGAAGACCAGACCATTGAAGACATTGATAAGGTGGAAAAGACCACACCCGAGAAAGATAGTAATCTCACTGATGGTAATCCGATGAGGTTGCCCGTTCACAATTTGGAGAATGTTGAAACGGAAGCTCAAGACAATGAGCAACATGGTGATGTTGATGATCAACAGTTTGGAAGTGGAGTAGAGGTTCCAATTGATGATGCTCAAGAGGAACATGATGATGATGATCTTGGTGATGTACCTGAACCATCTCAAGTCCAACTCAGGAGGTCTAATAGACAGAAACAACCTTCTACAAGGTATTCTTGTGATGAGTACATAACCTTGACTGACGGTGAAGAACCTGAGTGTTTTGAAGAGGCAAAGTTCGTTGCTATTACTGAAGCATGCAAGGAGTTGTTATGGTTGAAGAAATTCTTGCAGGAGCTTGGTTTTAGGCAAGATAACTATTCATTGTTCATTGATAGCCAAAGTGTTATCCATCTTGGTAAGAATCCAACTTTTCATTCTAGATCCAAACATATTGATGTGAGGTATCATTGGATACGTGATGCTTTGGATGCTAAGTTGTTGGAGTTGGAAAAGGTTCATACAAATGATAATGGTGCTGATATGATGACTAAAGTATTGCCAAGATGAAAGTTTGAAGTTTGTTGTGAGATCGCCGGTTTGGCGGTTATCTCCACGTAGTTATGAGGGGGAGATTTGTTGGGTATTGGGCTCCCTTCCTATGTGGAGAAAAGGCCCAAAACTTGAGAAGTTCATGTCTCATTTAACCTAGTGGAGAGGGGGCTATAAAATAAAGAGAGAGGCAGAACAATAGAGTCAGAACACACTGAAAGCCCTAACACATAGAGGGAGAGGTAGAGGGAAAATTCTGTTCACGTTTTTCACAGAGCTGTCATAGTAGAATCGGCGCTGCGGATTCGTTTACCGTTGGATCGGGCTCAAATTTTTACAGCAGGTTTGGAACTCATTGCTCTTCATTCTGACCGGTCGGATCGTTGATAAGCAGTCTAAGTTGGGAGATATTAATCTCGCACTGCAGCAGTGATTTTTAGAGGTTTTCCTCTCTTGTTCTTCTCTATTTTGAAAGCTTTGTTGCTTTGTTATTTGGTTGGGTGTTGGCACTAATTTGTGCTATTGATTGAGACTTTTTTGTACTCTTGTTGATCATAGTGAAGCTATTTCTTTGGTCTGGACGACTCGTGGTTTTTACCCTTGATTTGAGGGGTTTTCCACGTTAAAAATCTTGGTGCCTTTATTTGTGCTTTTGGTGATTTATTATTGCTGCTCTTTGATTATTGCTCCTCATAGATTCTTGCAAGTTAGGGGAAATTATATCCGCTGCATTCTCTGGTATATTGTTTGTTATTGTTTTCCCCATCATATATTTACTACTAAATTAAAGTAGACATTTTGCTAGTGAATGATGTGATGGATATTTGATCTCTGTGAGTCGCGATTTGTGACATATGCATGGAGTAGCTCATGGATTTAGGTTGTTGCGTACAATGGACTATGGTGTTTGGGAACATTGGATTTTCATGGTGGGGGTGGAGCTCGAGATCTCCAGTGGCGACATTTTGCATGGCTCGCGTGATGCTTCGGCGACAGTAGGTGTTGCATCATGCTATTGTGGTAGTGCTGTGGCGACGTGGTTTCCCGAAGGGTGCTAGTCTGGTTGCTACGGTGAATGCTAGAGGGCCGATGGTGGTTGTGTGATGAAGAATATTGGTTGTGTTGTAGATCTGTTTGGGGAAGAATGAGATTACGTGGTAGCTTCTGGTTGGTCGGATCCGATAGTGAATGATTGTGACATGTGACATCTCTTGGTTGGTCAGATTTGGAAGTGGAGGAGTAACATGTGACAACTCTTAGTTGGGCAGACTATTAGTGCAATGATGAGTTTTCTAACAGTAATTTTATACATGAGAATAGGCTAATATTGATGCAAGGCATGTTGTGTTTATACACAAGCAGTGGTTAACATTGATGTAGGGTGTATGGTATTTTATACACGGGCGTTGGCTAATATTGATGCAAGGTGCATGAGAATTATGCATGGACATTGGTTAGCATTGATGTAGGGTGTGTGGTGTTTATGCACGGACAATGGCTAATATTAATGTAGGGTGTGTGGTGATTATACACGAGCATTGGTTAGTATTGATGCATGGTGCATGAAAATTCTTAGGATGGTTTAATTCCAACTGAAAATTCTTGGAATGGTTTAATTCAAATTGAAAATTCTTGAAATGGTTTAATTCTTAGTGAAAATTCTTGGGATGATTTAATTCAAATTCAGTATACTCTTTATGGTGGAGTATGATTGCTGGTATAAGCAATAAAGATGTATTTATTTTAATCAGGGTGGAGGATGTTAGGTTGATAAAAATAATGTCTTGAAAAGTTCTACATCGCCTAGGATAAGTTAGAAAGTGGGTGTTAGTGACTATACAATGGGTTATAAGTCTATGATGTTCATTGTCTCAGTTAGAGACATTTTAAACTTGTGCTGTACTTGACTTTTTTTATACTCTTGTGGTAGAGTGTTATGAGGTTTCGTTAAATTCTTACTTTAGAGAATGTGAGTGTACTTGGGGTCAAAATGTTATACAAATTTTCACAGTGTTATTCTCTAGTTGTCATTAGACAACTAGTGTGATTTTTCTCCGATTTTAGAATTTTCACGTTATATTTTTGTGTTCCTTATTTCTATTTCATTTATCTGTTAACTGGATAATTCCTACAATAGAGATAGATAATATTTTAATTAATGATATATTTTTTTCCCAAAATAAAAATAAGAAAATCGAAATTAAGGGCAAATGTGAGAGAGAAGGGGGGGTAGAAGGAGGTTTAACCACCTTAAAAGTGCTGAAATCAAATTTATTTATTTTCTTGAATAACCTAAATTGTAAATTCATTAAATTAAAAACAAAAAACTCCTTTTCTTTTTGTTTGTTCTAACACATTGAGATTCATCACGTGAATGAAGTATTACTTTAAAAACATATTTTCTTTCTTGAGGTCTCCTCTACCTATGACCATTTTGTGAATTACTCACACAAGTGTTGTGTGAAAGCACGCACATACATTTGCATATTGTTCTCTTGGCCAATCCTCTCGCACTAAATCTCTACTCTACCACACATCATAAGATTTAGAAAATAGAATTTGAATATAATTAGTAAATAATCATGCTATATAAATGTATAAATATGTGGTTATTTTAAAAAACAACTTCTCAAACGAGCCTTAAATAAAAGTTTAAATAACTTCATGGAATACAAGTTTAAATAAAAATTGAAAACATATCACAACTATCCCTGTAAATATCTAGAGAAACCGTGTTATCAATGAGATAGATATGAAATAAAAAATCTTAAAAGGCAGAATCATTAACTTTATAAATTTCTCGCTTCTCTATAAGTTTGGTAGGTTATTTTTTTTTATATGAAAGACAATGCTTAGGGAGGACAAAGGTTTGTAATAATATAAATTAATCAATTTTTAATCTTGAATAATTTTTTTCTCTCGAGTTTTTATTTATTTTTTTCAATTTCTTTTGCATGAATAGATTTTCCTCTTTATTATGTGGACTAATATTAACAATTGTGGCTAATATTTTAAATATGAATAGCCTTTAAAGTTTTAATATGTGATTTTGTTGAGAATGTGAAGGCGATTATCACATTAAGTTGTGTAGAGAGTAAGTGCAATCAAATACCTTTACTTGGCCAAATATTAAACTGTGAATCAATGAGTTAGTGTTAGTTTCTAGCTAGTGCATCTTACTTAACACGAATATTATAAACTCATATATGATTTGAAAATTAAAGCAATTGGCGGCAAAAATAGTAATGTATAAGGACCAAACTAAATATCAACGAGTACAAACTAACAAAGATTTTTAATTTGTTGCATGGGATTGATACATAGACAAATTTTACAACACTAATTTTCACTTTCATTTCCCGAATCCAATAGCATCACTTTAATGAATGTCATTTCGACGTTATGTTCAAACAATTGTAATAAAGAAAAAAAAGAATTTCTAATGTGAAATATTAATTTTAATTATATTTCAATTCAATCCGTTTAATAATAACAACGAAAAGCACCTATATTAACTACCTAAACTTGAAATATTTCTAACCTGTACATACTTTATCAAAATCACGTCATGTCAATCAAAAGAGAACAAAATTGATAAATTATAATTAAATTAAGATAAAATTAATCAAGGTGATTAAATACATTACTAGATTCATCCAGTTAAAAATCTATAAACATAATATAAATATAGTACACCAAATAAATTTATTACATTCTATTATTAAATCATTAATTACATGTCTACTCTTAACATACCCTTTTGTTGTAAGGAGAGAAAAACCTAGATATTTTGGTTTAAAAATTGGAATAATTGTGATGGTCTTTGCAAAGTATATTTGATCTTAAAAGGAATATATCATATAACATGTCATTAAAATTAATAATATTAACCGACTTCATTCATCCCAATGACTAACATGAATAATAAATGTTATCGAATTTTAATTTTAACATATATAGAAACTAAATAAAACATGTCATATACTTTTATTAAGAGTTAAATATGTTTTTAGTCTTAAAGTTTGACAAAAGATTGAAATTTGTCTCTGTTCAAAATTTTGATATATTTCGATTTCTAAACTTTAAAAATGAATAGATATAATGATTTTTAACTGAATTACATCATTTTTTTTAACGTGTAAAACATATTTCGTAATTTGATATTAAAGTGAGAATGTGTTGAATAGTGTAAATAATTCAAATATCAGCGTAAAACATGTTTAACATGCAAAAAAAAGTGACATAATTAGAGTAAAAAAAATATATTCATTTATTTTTAACGTTTAGGAGTCAAAATATATCAACATAAACAAATTCTCATTTCAAGATAAAATTTAAAACTAAAAATATATTTAACCATTTTTATTAGCTTACAAGAATTGAGGCAAAGTAAGTCCGCGAAGTGTAGCACAGAAATTCTTGTCTTGTGTCGGTCATATGCATTTTGATGGTTGGAATGATGTCTTGCGAATAAATAGACAGAAAAATAGTTTACTTTAAAAAAGCTACTATTTAGAAGTGGACTTGCAAAAGTGCTTAGTCAATTCCAATTGGCTCATATAATCCGGGGCAATACAACAACTCTCACTTCTAACTTGCCTAATCTTCCTTTCTCTCCTTCTAAGCCAACAATTTCTAAATTCATATATACAACCACAAACTCTTACAAATCCCTTTCATTTTGATCTTTCTTTTTTCAATTTACAAATATCTTCCCACGTCACACGTTGCCTAGATTCTAAGTTTTTTCCTGTTACCGATATTTCAATGACAAACGATGTCACATTAAACCGGAAAATTTGGTCCCAGATAAGAACTCCTCGTGTTGAGACTTGAGATATCTATTGTTTTTGAATCATGGACGAGAAAAAGAAATAAAACGAATGAATACTGAGAAAAGAAAGAAAGAAAGAGGGATTTGTTATCCGAAGAAACTTTTTCAGTTTGATTAATAATCGTGCACGCCTAAACCATAAACCAGAAACGTACAGAAGAAGCACATGACAGTCGAAGCCTGCAGAATCAGGTATAAAGTAAAGCACCCACATGAACATTTTCAATTGTTTCAAGCAAAATGCCACAGCTGATTCAGTTTTCTACTGATAAATTATTTCCAGAACAAGTCAAATCAGACAATTAAGTAACTTCATTCAACCTGCACATAGTAACTAACTATCATCTTGAACACCAAATTTAGAATCATCTCTTTGGGTCACAGAGGGAGTTAGCGAATGGATGAATTCGTTGATTCGTGTTGAGAACATCCTCTTCATCGTTTTTGTGAATACTAGGGCCAGACATGATGACAGAGAGAGAAACAATGGCAGGGGTAAAGAGAAGAATGAGGGCAAAGGGCACCATCCAAAGTTGCGCATTTGTTGGATGGTATTTGTGGAGCCACCACCCTAGCAAAGATCCTCCTGTTATGCTTATCAGCAAAGATGAGATGAAAATCATCAAGTAATGTGATTTTGTCATCCCTTCTTTCTCCTTGTTCTCACACTCTTCATTTCCCACTTCTTCAAGTGTTCTCATCCTCAAACAACAACACCCTTCTCCTGAAATTGAATAACAAAAAGTGTTACGAGGAATTTGGATTTTCTGTATTGTTTTTCTGTTGTACTTTCAAAATATACCGATGACATTCATTTCGATATCTTAAAACATACTAAAAAATCTTTAAAAGTATCTAACATCAGTATATTTTAAAGACACAGACATAAAGAAAAAACTTACCTCTTGGAGTGGGAAGGAAGAAGAAGAAGATGAATTGTGAGGAAGGAGGTGGTGGATTTGATTTGTTGAGGAGAGAAAAATAGGTGGTGAGAGGTTTTTGTGAGTGGAAGTTATAGAAGTAAATTAGTGGTGAGGTGTAGTAATGGGGGTTATTGGAGTCTTTTTGCTTTTGGACATGGTTAATGTTGTGTCTTAAATACTATGAAAATGAGGGCCTCTCATTGCATGCATCTCACAGGTTTTAAGGCTTATTCAATGAGGTGGCGTTCAAGGAGGGTTGAAAGGAATTGACATTTTTTATCTCTATTTAATAAATCGTATTGGTTTTCAAAATGGAATTGACAACTGTTTTGTTTGTTGGGATACTACAGTGGCACAGGTCTTCTGCATTCTGCAGAGGTTGCTCACCATTCTGATTTTGGGTCCAAAAACACTCTCTCTTGAGGTAAAAGACATTAGGAATTGGTAACAACAACAACGTAAGGTTTTGAATTAGAGAGAGTGATTCAGATTAAAAAACGATGTGATTGGAAGGAAAAATTACCCTAATTTTGAACCTTGCAAGTTGCATAAACAATGAACTGATACTACTTGGCAACTACTTAGAAATAAAATAATATTTTCTCTTGACAGTGGAAAGGATCAGAGAGTGCATTAAAATGGTTGGATTATGGAATGAATCACACCTCTGTTTTTTCTTTCTGCCTGCGCCTGCTTTCTTTTAGGTTCCCCTGTTGCAACGAAATACCATTGGATTGGAATTTACGTATAAAACATGATCAAAAGGTGGCACAAAGTTTTGGACAGCTACATTGATAACATCATCATATGTAAACAAAGAAAACGATTATATGATATCAGAACATTTTCATTTTACTTTCACTTTTTTTTTCTCATTTTTTTCTTCATTTGTTAGATTAATGCATACACAGACACTTTAAAAAGTGCATTTAGTTCCTACGTTTTAAATTTTCTCATAAATATGTTAAGTGGTATATTTATTGTTGTTGTCCCGTGGTGAACCGGATCACAATCGAATAAATTGTGACGTTTGAATTTGTGTTACACTCTTAAGTAAAAAGAACTACACTCTGATTAAAAGTTATAGCTTTTAGTCTAGTAGTAAGCATTCTCTAATAATTGGTATTAGAGCCAAAGTCACGAGTAGACAATTGTTTTTGTACTATAGCTTTTTTGTCTAATAATAAATGTCCGATCAAACAATATCGGCAACCAGCTCTGCATATGGTTTAAACTAAGATTAAATACTACTTCCTTTGATGCACACGTGTTGTATGTTGGTGAGACATTATGTGATAACTATAGTAAGTAGGTATATAGTAGATGCTGTGTTTGGTTTTTATTTTCTGATTGTTGTTGGTATCAAATAAAAAGTGTATTCAAGGTTTTGTTTCGGTTACGGCTACTAAATCCTCATTCCGAACTTAATCCACATCTAAATATTAGACAATTTTATGTCCTGTAAAGTGTAGTCACAATTCACTCTATTAAAATACAGAAAATACAAGTAAAGAAGAAACAAATGGAGAAAATAAGAATCCTTTAATTGATTATGGAACGAAATAATCAATTGAGAGTCAATTTTGAAAGTGTGATGGTGGTCCAATGTTGTTGGATCTGAAGAGTGAAAAACTTTGGTGAAAAACAAAACTCAAGATTCTGAGTGTCTTAGTGACAAAAATATAATTGGAGGTTCCATAACACTGCACAATGGCTTAGTATGATTTTAGAAGCTCACGTGATGGATTAACTTACAGGATAATTGAATATGATACAAGTTCAATTTATGAGTCAACTTCATCTTTTGTTCCATTCTATTGATGTAAGTCTTTATCTGTATAAATAACACATTTTTAAAAAAGTACAAATTTGATTATATTTTAATAATTAAAACTAATATTCTAAGTTTTTTCTTCTGCATATTTATTTTCTAATATTTACTAAAAATATAAAACATTAAAATAATATATATATATATATATACTATTAATTAAATAACATAGAATAATTAAAAAAAATTGTATTAGAGACACACAAAACAATGATAATTGTAATTAATATAAAATAACTGCACAATGATATTAGAAACATCTCACTAACTCGTGATAGTTATAAAACATATAAAATAGTTAAATAATACAAGATTAAAGATACCATAGTAAGATAATTATGAATAATATAAAACAATTAAATAAGATTTACCCCAATAATTATAAAAAACATTAGATAATTAAATAAAATGAGATTAAAAATACTTCCAAACAAATATAATTGTAAAGAACATAAAATAATTAAAGAACAGAATATTATAAAGTAAATAACCAAGTACAAAAACAATAAATGTTTTCTTCTTTTATTGAGTGTACATTGAGTTTCAAAATAATAAAATATATAAATTATCTAATAATAATATGATTTAAAATATTAAATTAGAAAATACTTTATTATGAGTTAGGAATATTAAACATCACTAATATACAATTTTTTTTTTCCAAAAACAAGGAAAAACATAATAGATAGTTGAATTATATTTTATTTCTTTTTTCAAAACTTTTTGTAGGTACCTACGATGATGTATACTCAATCTATAATTAGTTTTGAATTAAAAGTGATGGGCAGTGATTCTTGTATCTTAGTACACCGAATGCAACTTTATAACAGTTTTTTTTAAGACATTTTAAACACGTATTTTCATATCCACTATCCTTTTGAAGTTAGTACAAACAAAAAGTAAAAAAATAAAGTAATAAAAAGAGATAAAGATACATCATAAAATTGGTTTATCTGATTAGGGATACTTCATAAAATTTTTAATCTAAAGAAATTTAGTTATATTTAATAGAATATGTTGCAAAGTATAATATGAATAATTTTTGAACTCTTAATCACTTGTAACTAACTTCTTGAATATTATTTGAGTTATTAGACACTCCTCACTAACATCTTATAATACTCTTTATATAATCATTGCTAAACAAGGTATTATTTCCACAATTAGGTCAACAAAGTTTATTTTCATAAGTCATTTGTAATTCAATCAAATATTCTTCCTGATCTTAATCACTTCTAGGTGATTATTCAAGTATTATTTCTATAAGTTATTTATGAGTTAATAAAATGTTTTTTTCCAAAGAAAAATATCATCTATTGACATATATAAATGTGTGGTCTCTTTTCTAGTTGACTAATTAAACACAAACATTGTTTTTCATGAAACTGTTTATACAAAGTAGTCTATCATTTTCTCTTCTTTTTAAATTGCTTTATATAGACTCTAGAAAAAATAATTGTTGTAAATATGTTGGTCATTGAACAACTTCAACTTTTCTTAATGTTATTTTTGCCAATGAGCTTAATTGTGAAAGACATATTGAATGCACTTCATGCAAAATTAAATGTTATTTTTCTTATTTTCATAACCTTTCAATAGCTAAATGTTCTTATCTCTTTTCACAGGGTGCTCTTACTTGAGTTTGACTAAAGTGCATAGTAGGAAGCAAATAACTTTTTCAAAGTGAACAATGCAAGTACCAAGGTATTATTGAAGAAAATCAACTTTAACTCTTTATCCAAAGATCATATGATGTGACTTGTGCTTTTGACATATTTTATTGGCAGACGAAAGTAATAGACATTTCTTGTAACATAAAATAAGCATGCATATGGTTTCATGTAGAATGAGGTTAACTTAAGTGGATCTAATTATCATTTGGACATATTCATATATTGTCAAACATAAAATAAGACTAGATAATGTTGTGTCGTTTGTGAGAATGGAATACATGTGTCTTACATTATCTATTGGTGAATTAAACTATAGTTTTACAAATGAAACACAATAATATTTTATACTATATTGTTTTTCAATACTTAACCAAAACCATAAAGTGTTTAACTTTTTGCTTTAAGAAGCTTACATTTTATTAAAGGTCTTTTTATACTATAGTAAGAAAAATAAGTAAAAATAGATAAAAGAATAAAGTAATTTCAATTTAATGTTGAACTTTAAGTCTAACACACCTCACAAAACTGACTCATAAAGTAAGGTTTGCACACACTTATATCTATAGTCAATATGATATCTCGAACATACTTACCTCACACGAGGCATATACATCGTGGAATTAGACATCGATGGGTGATCTAATAGCGACTCGATAGCGGGTGAAACAATTGATCTGTTAGCACCATATAACGATGAAGACCCATAAAATCATTGTCTTAAAGTTTTTGGTTAACAGTGTTGTTAATACTTTATGTGGTTGAACTTATGTCTAATTAGTGTTGTGTCTTCCCGATGATTCTCTCCTTGATAAAAACCTAACATGACCTAGAAAACAACAACCCAACTCTAACTCATAACTATGATACTATGTTAAGAAATGAATTTGAAAATTTTAAACCTAACTCAACAACAAACAGACCCTAACTCAAAACTATAATACATTTTAAAATTTTAAACCTGACTCAACTTCACAAAACTGGTTTATAAGAAATGAATTTTTCCCTTGATAAAGACCTAACATGACCTAACAAACAATAGTCGGACTCTCTAATTCATAATTGTGATACCATGTTAAAAAATAAATTTTAAAATTTTAAATATAACTTAACTTCATGAAATTGGGATTTGCTCCCTCTAATTCACCCAATATTGTTAGGCATCTATTACTGAGTCACTTGCTTTTTTCTTGCATTTCTTACCAAAAGAGGTAAAACTTGATTAAAAGAAATAAACTTGAAAAGACAACAATATGAATACGGCCCGCCCTAGCAGCCCAACAATTAGCCCAAACGCTTAGCTGGAATCTCAAACCTAAATTTTTAACTTACAAAAAATAAATTAAATAAACCGTTAACCAATCCATTTTAATCAATTTTAAAAAGACGATAATAATTTTTAAGTTTTTAATGAATTTAATAAAATGAATCAAATATAAAATTGAATACACATGTCCAACTAGTATAGTGTGTGGGTGTAAATGTGTCTGTGAATCAATTGATCGACGAAAATGCCTTTTTGGATTTATCTCAGAATATATAAAATTAGTTTGAAATATAATTAATAAGATTTTAAATAAATATTCATACATTCAGTTTCCTATAAATAAATTTACATTAAAATAAATTAAAATAATTATTAACATGCCACATTAGGTGATACTAAACTCAATTTTCTTAACTAAGGTTTTAGGTTTGTTTTCATTAAAAGTGTTTAATAAAGCTTTTGACAAAAGTTAACAATTTACAGTATTAGTAGGATGGTTAAAATTTTAAATATGAGTTTTATAAGAAAATGATATTTTATTTATTTTTAAATTTAGTTTTAATCAGAAACAATTTTATAAAATTAATATGTATAATTGAAAATCGTGTTTTTGTGAAGCTCACACCAAAAAGACCACTAACTCCACAAAATATGCAATGATACGAATGGTACAAATGGTACGGTGAAGGATAACCACATGGGTGGGACCATGACCCAAACAAATATCAACTATGTGGTCCAAACTATGTTGTCTTCTTCTCCATCTTCATCCATTACTCAATAATGTTGTTTTTGGACTTTCTTAATTATTAGTTTTACTCACACACGTGTCTTGATTAGTAACTATGAACATAATCTGGACATTTGCACATTTGGTATATACTTCTTCCGATTAGAATCACATGGTTAAATTAGAAATAAACACGTCTCTTACAAAACTTCTTAAATCACAATAGAGAATGTAAAGAGAAGCATTCATCAAATTTGTTAATCTTCATTACCAATAGCAAGATATTTTACCTCTTCAAAGTACACCATTTATGGTATACGGGAAAGAGCCATTTATAGTACAAGTTCTTTTTGGTACCTATTTATGGTACAAATTTGTTGTATCCTAAGATATTTTTACAACAAAAGTATCCTAGGATATTTAACTCCATAAAATAAAGTATGTTTATTGATATAAATGTGACGGTTTATGTAAATAATGTTCCTTAAAAAAATATATTTTGAATGAAAAGAAGAAGAAGCATATTTTAGGAATTAATATGAGGTTATCGTCAAACTTATTACATCAAATTGAACCCTCAATTTACCTAGTTTAGTACTAGAGTAAATGAACATTGAAAGATTTTACAAAAACTATTTTACCGAGCGAGAGAATATGACTTCCATAAGACATAATTTGTTTAATGCCCAATCTTCTTTAAATTCTTAGAGTTTTCACAAAATTAATTTTGTTCAATGAAAATTTGGTTCTTCTAATGAGTTTTTATATCTCTCGAAAAACTCGAATAGTAGATTAAGTATTCAAATTGACTTTTTTTTTTCGTTTTTCTTATCAAAATTTATATAATTAATTCAAATAACATCAAACTAAATCAATTTGACAGAATAACAAAAAATTAGACTATCAAAGATACATTTGTCACTCAAGTCAAAACATATCAAATTAAATAAAAAAATTCAACAAGATCATTCCATTTCCAAATTCATATTCTCTAACCAATAGTATTATGGTTGTAACATCCCTGGCGTACCACGCCCAGAGCATGTCAGGTTACTATAGCCCAGAGGTGTTAAAGGTCAGGTTGGGGGTTCGATTCCCACTGGCAACAACCCACCCAGTATGAATGGACGGAGAAGGGTGAGGGGTTGGGGTGCATCGGACTATAGTAACCTGACATGCTCTGGGCGTGGTACGCCAGGGATGAAACTAACTTCCTTTAGTTAAATTAAGTTTCTTAACTCTAAAAAAAATTCAAAAACTTACATTTTTCACGTGATATAATACCTGCACACACAAAATTCAAATAAACAATTTAAACATATCATAACAATTCTAGATAATCAGAAATTCATCTTGAACTTACATAAGTCACATGTAAGTATTACCCTACTCATACATGCAAAACTTTCAAAATCTAAGTAAAGATTAACTTACTCAAATAAATTTTTTTTATTAATAAGATTATTGTACTCACACCATGATATTTACGACAAATCCTATATTTTTTTAAAGATGAACAAATCATTTAAAAACTTAGAGAGAAGCTATAAAGAAAAAGAATAAATAATTTTGAAAAAATAGTAAATATTTTAAAATTAAATATAAATAATGAATTTTTCTATTTATGAGTTTTATATTGTAATAATAAAATATTCAAATTTTATTTATTAAATTTCACTTATAAGTCCATATTTAGCAAACTAAATAACTTTGAACATATATTTAGACCACATATTATCTTAATCAAGCTTAATTTTTAATTTGTAACGCTTCGTGTGTATCTTGACTGAAGAGTTTATTATCATGACTTTTTTCTTCAATTTTTAAACTTCTATTATTGTCTCGTTCGTTTATTCATATTTGAAAATAGAATAATAAGACCATTATATTTTTAATGTATTTTTCAATCATTAAACCGACATTTAATAATTTAGAAAAGAAAAATGTCCATATATACTTTCAGAGTCAAAGGTGGATCACAATGACGAGGACAAAAATATGCACAAAAGATAAGATATACACTGCATCCTCATGTTTTAATTTCTTGATTCTTATTATGAAAGCAAATATACTACGTTTCTTACGTCATATTATATTAATTTGAAAAGATAAGCCTTTGTTTTGCATGTTATAATCCTGAACGTAGTTACAAAAGAGTCCTCAGAACTTCTTCATATTTTAACTCCTTATATTAAATATTATTTCGGCAAAAGCATTAATTATGCAATTTTTTTTCAAAATTACCAATCGTGTAATTTCCAAAAAAAAAAAATATACAAAAGATAAACAAGTCAGATAAATTTGTGATGACTTCATTATGAGAAATTGTGCTAACTTGACACAATTTTGATTAACTAAAATGGAATTGTGTCCGGTTGACATGAGTGTTATTAAAATTTTAAAAAAATTATATATGTTTTTAATTTTTAATCACTTAATTTTTATTAAATTTATAATTAATCTTTTTAGAATTTTTGGTCCAATCTAATCTTACAATTTTAAAAATTTAAAAATTTAATATTTTTTATACATTTTTACTTTAATATTAAATAAATTTAATAAAATTTAATTAAAATAATTAAATTTATGAATATCTAACATGAAACTAAATTAGAACAAAGTTTGATGGATAAATTAATTATAATGTTCACCGAAAATTAAGAGAGAAAAAAATGTATCTAACTCCATTTAAAAAACAAAAATTATAATGCATTGAAGTTATGCAAAACTGGCGTAATTTAAGTTTATATCATGATGCACTTGTACGATTTTAATTAAAATAATAAAAAAAATACAACTTACCAAACTTCACTTTAGTGAATCGAGAGGGTATTAATCTGGTATAACTTTTTCATAATAATGAGATCGTACCAAACTAACAAAACTTACCTATTTTTATATTTGTTTTAAAAATTTGTACCATTTCAATAATTTTAAAAAAGAGTGTTTTGTTTGACATTGTTTCACATTCAACCTTTTTATTTGCTTATTAGCTGTTATGTCTTTCTTCTTTTATATAACACACTTATATTAAAAATATAATAGTTCTTCAATTGTTTATTTGCATTATATTTAATTACTTTAAATACATTCGTCGTGAGTACGTATATTTAAATATTTGTTATTGTAATTTATCAAATTCAATTAGTTTAGTTTATAAACGGTATAATGAGACGATACAAATATTTAAAAATAATGAATAATTAATAAAATTATTAGAAAAAAATATAACTTTTTAGAGTTATAAAATTATGATTACATAAAATAAAAAATATAGGTTAAAAGATTCAAACTAGTAAAAATAAATAAAATATAAAGGTGAAAAAAAATTGTAAGTTACAGATATATTACCAAATAAAATATAAATAATTTTTAATAAACATTTTAATCTAAATCTAAATCTGAAAGTACAACAACTTACAAAGTATTATAAAATAAATGGTTATATATGTTTTTGGTCCCTCAAGTTTCAGTGAATTTTGGAATTTGTCTCTCTTCGAAATTTTACATTAATTTAGTCATTTATCTTTAGAGATGCGTGAATATTAGTCTTTCTTACCAAATTTTGTTAAGTTTATTTGACATTTTAAACGCATTTTATGATAATATATGAGTTAACATTGAAGCGAAAATATGTCAAACAATATAAAAAATTCAAATACTATCATGAAATACGCTGAAAATGTCAGATAAATTTTACAACATTTGATTAAAAGAACTAAATTCATACATTTTTAAAGATGAAAGACTAAATTGATCAAAAAGTTTGAAGAGAGACTAATTTCAAATTTCACTAAAATTTGAAGGACAAAAACATATTTAACCATAAAATAAAATATAAATCTTTTTGTAAAAAATTTAATCCAAATTTAAAAAAATAAAAATCAGTTCAATAAATATATAAAAAAGAAAATAAAATTCAAATTGGTGATAATTTTATGCATCTGTTCTTAATAAATAAGTTAAAAATTATATTATTAAGAATAAAATATAAAAAATAAAAGTGTGTGTATATATATATATATATATATATATATATATATATATGAATGTAGTTTTTTTAAATATATTCTTATATCTTAATTACTTATTTATTTTTATATTTTTCTTAAGTATTTTTTATAAATATAATTATATTATTTAACTAAATTGATTTTTATTGGTAATGTCCGAGAAGTAGTAAATAAAAACTAACATACTGTTTTTATTTGTATTATAGGCGCAAACAATTCTGTTTATGCATACAGAAAAAGGAAAAGATTTAAGTTGTGTGTTTAAATATTTAGCTGAAATTATATTATGTAGAATGTGGAAAGAGGGGGTATTTTGGGAAAGGAATGAACTGAGCAATTTCCAGGAAGGTGCATGAGCAATGCAAGCAAAACCACTAAAGCAAAGAAAGAGATGGTTGATTGAGTATTCTTGTATTCTATTCTGTTGTGTTCTTCTCTTCCCAAAACAAACAACTACACCAAGTGAGGGGCCACGTTTTCCCACACGCTTCGAACACGCAATCTTCAAGCACATTCGTTTTTCTTTTTTTCTCAATCCATTCACAAATCTCTCGCCACTCTTCTCATCATTATCTTCATCATCATCTCAAACAGAAACATATTTGAAGCAAGTGAGAGATTCATACTCATTTATCGAACCTGTTTCGTAAGACCACACAGACAAATATCGTAGGAAGCGAAAAATGAGCGGGAAGCCGGTGAGACCTCGTACACGTTTGGGAAAGTACGAGCTCGGAAAAACCATTGGCGAGGGAAGCTTTGCCAAGGTCAAGTTCGCAAAGGACGTTGAGAACGGAAACCATGTAGCCATCAAAATCCTCGACCGTAACCACGTACTCAGCCACAAGATGACGGAACAGGTAACAGTCACGCTCCAATTCAACCAGACATCATATACTACTTAACCTTCTGATCACTTTATTATAGTTTACTTAAAGTAACCGTTAGTTTCGACTTTTTTAAGGTTGCTCATTACTAATGCAGCCTTTGTAATTTGTGTTTCTTGTGCCGATAATTTAAGTTATGGAGGTTTTGTGCTTTTTCTGCCTTTTATTTTCGCAGCTGAAGAAAGAAATTTCAGCGATGAAGATGATCAATCATCCAAACGTTGTCAAAATTTATGAGGTATGACACACTTTTCTCCTTTTTTTCTTCATCTGAATAGTGAACAACAGCGAAAACTCTTTCAACATTGCGGTCAGAATTTAGAAAATTAAACTTTTTCATAAAATATTATTGCTAATGTTACTGTTAATATTATCACTGTCTTTATTTTTTTTCGTGGTAGATTGTGGAAATGGCAAGGTCTCTGTTTTTATGAGAGAGGATTCTTTATCTACAAAAACGAAATTCTTTTTTTTCTTATAAATAAAAACAATGAATGAAACTGAAGTATCATATCTGGTGGAGCACGTGATAATGTAGCAGATTTTGTTGGAGTGCGTAAAGAAATAAATTGAGGTTAACTGTACTCAGCTTCTGATGCTGTGGGCCCAATATTCCTTTTTTCAATGAACTCGGTTCTTCTGTGTTTTAAGATTTCGGTTCGGGTTAATCTTACTTAGTTTAGAGATAAATAAAGTCTTGACTAAAATTGTATAATGTGAAAACTGTGCGTACTCAAAGTCATTAACTGTTCTCTGTTTAAGCATAGGTGATGGCAAGTAAAACAAAGATCTACATTGTGCTAGAGTTGATTAATGGAGGAGAACTATTTGACAAAATAGTAAGTTGCTCATTCATTTCATATTATATATTTCTACTGTTTCACAATTTTTTTTCTTCTCTTGGAGGTGATATTATTAGAATAATAACTTTCAGTACATTGAGATTTTCCTCGGATCTTGCATAATTTGATTTGTAGGCTCAAAGTGGGAGACTTAAAGAGGATGAAGCAAGAAGTTATTTCCACCAACTAATCAATGCAGTTGATTACTGCCATAGTAGAGGGGTGTACCACAGAGATTTGAAGGTCTATATTATCTACCACAATCCTCTCCACTAATTTAATTAACAGATTCATAACTCATATGAGTGTGAGCAGAAATCAATTATTTTTCTTCTCGAGTGAGACTCATATTTAATACTCAATGTATTTTGCAGCCAGAGAATCTTCTTCTGGACTCAAATGGTGTTCTGAAAATTACAGATTTTGGATTAAGTACCTACGCACAGAAGGTAAGATATGAATATACATTTTTGCCTTGCCATATTCAAATACCTTATGTGTATGTTATGCATTTCTGGTTTGTCCATAAGAAATATAAGTGCTTAAACTTGAAAGCATACCCTATTAGTTGTTATAACTTTCATTGTGTTGAAGAGTGATTACATGATTGCATGAAATTAGGAACTTGTTTTAACTCTTAACTGAATGTATTGATTACAGGAGGATGAACTTCTTCGCACTGCTTGTGGAACTCCAAATTATGTTGCTCCTGAGGTACCTACTTTATAATTTTAAGTATCAGATGCAAGACTTGATTTGTAACTCAACCTGCATTGGAAATTATACGGTGAACCGTTTATGTTAGGTGCTTAATGATAGAGGCTATGTTGGTTCTACATCTGATATCTGGTCCTGTGGAGTCATTCTCTTTGTGCTGATGGCTGGTTACTTGCCCTTTGATGAGCCAAGTCAAATGGCGTTGTACAGAAAGGTAAGTAATATCAGAATATAATCCATGAGAAGAATGAATGAAAGAAAAGTTGCTTATGTCAAAACCTGAACATGTTTTCCAGATTGGCAAGGCTCAGTTTACATGTCCATCATGGTTTTCCTCTGAGGCAAAGAAGCTATTGAAGCGTATTCTTGATCCAAACCCTTTAACTGTGAGTTCTGAACTCAAAAGCTTTCTTATTTTCACATGTTCTACCTGCTTATAATATATAAATTTATAATCAATTCAGAGGAATTAAAAATTAGTTCATTTTGTTAATAGTAATTTTGGTATATACTTTTGTTAACCTTGAGTTGCTTTTTGCAGAGGATAAAAATTCCTGAAATCTTGGAAGATGAATGGTTCAGAAAAGGATACAAACCAGCAATTTTTACAGAGGAAGAAGATGTCAACGTAGATGATGTTGCTGCTGCTTTCAATGATTCTAAGGTGCTTTGTTTATGACAATACTTCTATCCAATTTTCACTTACATTGTTACTATTATTTGGAAGTGCAAGAAAGAGACTGTTGAAGCTGTTCTCAAGTTATATATTTGTTCTCTTTGATATGTAGGAAAGTTTTGTGACGGAGACAAAAGAGAAGCCAGTGTCAATGAATGCTTTTGAGCTCATATCTAGGTCTCAAAGCTTTAATCTTGAAAATTTGTTTGAGAAGCAGACAGTAAGTAAAAATTAGTATTCTTTCATGATGCTAAAGTGTAATGCATTGCAAAAGGTTTTATTCAAATTACAACTTACAAGTCACTTTCAAAACTGTGAACTACTTGGTTTCTGGATCAACTTTTGGTGGATTTATGTTTACTTAAGAGCCTGATCTGAGTTCAGTTATCTCTATAGGTTATTGATAAGGAGATAAAATTATTCTTTCAGGCTAATGATGTTTGTTTCTTCATTTTGTTTAAACTCAATACAGAATGGGATTGTTAAGAGAGAAACACATTTCACGTCACAACGTCCTGCAAATGAAATCATGTCAAAAATTGAGGAAGCTGCCAAGCCTCTGGGATTTAATGTTCACAAGCGAAATTATAAGGTGATAATTTGATTAAATGGTTTACTCAAGAAGAAAACAATGTTCTAACTTAATCAGATTTAAATTATGCAGATGAAGCTGCAAGGTGATAAGAGCGGAAGGAAGGGTCACCTTTCAGTAGCTACAGAGGTACTGAGCCATTTTTTCATTGTTGTAGCCTTTTTCTGTGATATTCATCTAATTGCTGAGATAGTAAGATTCACTGAATATATATGGTAACAGGTTTTTGAAGTGGCTCCCTCATTGCACATGGTGGAGCTTCGAAAGACTGGGGGTGACACACTGGAGTTTCATAAGGCATGTAACATTTTCTTTTATAATGTCTGTTCCATTTCATATGTTAAGGAGGGAACAGAGACATCATGTTAAATGGTCAATGTCTGAGTTATGTTACGATGCTGATTTATGCTAACCTCATTTGCAGTTCTACAAAACCTTTTCATCAGGGTTGCAAGACGTAGTGTGGCATTCTGAAGCAAAAATATGAAGAATCAAGGTATAATCTATACAAAACATAGACCTGTAATCATGGTAGTCTTATCAAATTCATTCACTGAATTTCTCACTTATTCATTAGTTAATTATGCTGCAGGTGTACATCATGCATTTATTTTTGTTCATGACCTTAATTCAACGGCACAAGTAACTTATAGTTGCAGAAAGAGAAATGAGTATAATCAAGGCCATGTTCATTTCTCGGTTTCGAACTCTTTGAACGGTGTTTGCAGAAAGAGTTCTTTGATATCTTTTGGATTCATTGTAGAGGGTGGTTAATGGGTTTCCAAGCATAAGTTAAATTTTTCTTTTTGTTGACGAGAATGTATTATTGTAATCGTGTAATTTTTGGCTTTCTGGGTTTTCGGTTTCATTAGTTAAGTCCTTCAAATATTCTAAATAGATCCAGAAAAAAAAAATGAATATCTCTGAATCACTTTTAAGACATTTTCATCTGCATCCATTTCTCACTTCCTCTGTATTTATCTTTTCACTCATTTTTTTTTCTTTGATCAAAAAGTTCATCAAAACAACAATAAAAGAAAAAGACAACATCTTTAAGCTATTAAATAAATTTTCCATCAGAAATTTTGTATTAGACAGTTTCGCAAATGTCTTAAAAAAATCACTATCATAATGATAATCCTCTCTGTCAACAAATTAACGTTCCTTTTGTGCCGTATAAAAAATTTAAAATAAATAAAAATAATGATTATATAGTTGAAGAAAAAAATAAATAAAATTAATGATGATTTATTTCACGAAAAAAATGTTTTTATAAATAATCATGTTATTTAATTATTTATATATTATTATTATTCTTTCAATTAACCGTTTGTGCGGAAAATAAGTTTCTCACTCTGCACATTCTTTTCTCTACTTGGACATTCCTTTTTCTCCATTTGATATTTGATATTTCCAATCAAATCTAATCATTTTTCCTTATTTTCTTTCTCTTTTCTTACCACTTCACTTTCACGTGATTTAAAACAACCTAACTAATTATTTTGAATTTGTGAAAACGGCAAAACTCACAATCAATTTTAAATCAATTCATTTGAAAAGATGGACTGAGTTGACCTGTAAAAATATAAATGCTATTTTAATGTGTATGTATATGAGGATTACATGAAGAATGCATAATATGTATACATATGTATTAATACTGTTGTTACTCACAACTTCTGTTACTAACAACTAAATATATAAAGCAAATTAATATAAATAGAATAGAAATTCAGTATATGGTCAAATAAGTCAAAAAGAACAATTCTCTCAATTGAATAATTAAAATAATACAAAAATAAGAGATGAAAAAAATATTTACTTTATTTAAAAATCTGATCAATTTAAAACACTTATTAACTTTTCAACTTCTGTCAAGTACGATCAGATTCTTGAAATAGATGAAAATAGGAAGAGAAATTAAGAAGAAAGGAGGGAAAATGGTTAGTCGGATAATCAAGGTGAATTAAAAAAAATTTAATTAAAAATTAATGTTAAAAAGTAAAAATAATTTGTTATTATAATAATTAATTTATAAAATTAAAAATTATCGATTATAAAACAGTCATTATTTAAAAGAAATCTTAATTTCAAATAAAGTACTATATATTTATTATATATAATATATATATATATATATATATATATATATATATATATAAATCATAAGTATTCTTGAAATAAGTGAATCTCTGTTTTTTATTTAAATTTGAGAATATTATTTTACTTGCATCGAAATTTTAAAATAATAATATATAAAAATTTTGAAATTTAAAAATACAATAAATTTATTTTATTTATGAAAAAAACGTTAAAATTAAATAGTAACGCATAGAGATTTCACATAAAAAAATAAATAAAACCAATTTATAGTAAATGCAAACCTTTATAAAGAGTTGAATAAGGTTTAAATTTTACTTTTTGAGATGGTTTTAAATCACTCAAAACCTATTTAAACGAATTTTATTGTTTGTTAAACATATTATATCACAAGTCCAAATTCTTTGTTGAGATTTTTTTTATGTTTTCTATTGAATAATAAAATACACCGATATTGATATATTATAGTCCTTTTTAATATATTTTAGAATATCAAAACCGGTGTCAATCAATATATTTTAAAGACATAACAAAAAGACAACACAAAAAGAGAGAATCCAAATTCATTGTATCACTCGTTATCATATCACCCACCAATATTCATAAATTATGAACAATTCCAAATAGGTTCATGTTAGTTATCACTCACTACCATAACATAAGTATTTTTATTAAAAGAAAAATAAAAACACACGAAAGATCACACCAAACTTATAATAAAAATGCGTTGCACACATAAATAAAAAAATACTCATTATGAAAAAAATAAGTAAATTAATACAACACGAATGAAATTAAAGTTCAATAATAAAATTTCTCTTTACATTAAGATATTTATCATTAATTAACTCATTCATGGTTCACACAAAGCTTTTAAAGGTAATAAATTATGAATAATTAACTATACAAAACTAAATATTAATTTTCATCATTTCCCGATCCAAATATGTTTTACTAAATCTACTTGAAATTGTACCATACTTGTGTAAGCATCGCCAATTCACATGTTTCCATGCTAAAAGTATTTCAAAGACCAATTAATCAACCCTTTCATAAAACACTTCCATTGGAAATGTTCTAAAACACTAAAAAAAAAAATGTTACCAAAGAGCTTGACTAAAAGTGAAGTGACATCTTATTTATATAATGAGAAATTTGTAAACATGAGTAATATATTAAAATTATTTGAGTTAATTAGCAGGTATAGAAACAAACACATTGTGGAGTCTCCGCAATAACGCACTGTGAGGAGATCAACTTGCTCTTGATCATATATTCACATAACATCGCACAGGCATTGAAGTCACAATCACCGTATTGCACCACCTTCTCACACAAACACTCTTTCTCTCCCACCACTTCCCTTGTCATTGAAACACCTTAAATAACAACATGCACACACAAGAAACACAATTTAGTTAAAATGCATTCACAATCTCTATCTTCTCTTCTTTTATAGTTATTCAATAGATACATCATAAATACATCATATACCATATCTCTTTTTATATAATAACTGCTTCATGTAAAGATTATCAGAGAAATACAACTCCAATAAAATATAAAATGAGTCCGTTTAAATTAAAATCACTTCTAACCCAAAATCTTCAAATAGTAAGTTTATGAATTTTCATATTTATACATTGTTTAATTTTTTTATTTTGAAATTCCAATCTTAGTTTGTTTTTGGTTCTATATTAAATTGATATATAATTAATTTTCTAACGCAGAATTAATATGTGTTTGATTTTTCAAAAATCAATTAAGTACATGTTTGATTTTTCAAAAATCAATTAAGTACATGTTTAGAGTTGCGTTAAAATTATTTTTGTTTCGAATAGATTTCATGGACGTAGAAAATGATATCTGTGGCTTCTTTTGAAAGTAAATTTTGTAGTTTTAAATTGATTTTAAAACCAAACATACGTAGTTATGTTGAAAATTTATAATCAAACATACTCTAAAGGATAAAAAATGAGAAATATCTTAGAATTATTTAGCCGATATCAATTCTCCAACAAATAAATAAACACACAAATATAATTTTATTGAAAAATGTCGTTAAATGATGAGGATTTGCAAACCTGAGATGACAAGGAACAAGGCAAAAAATTGTATGAAAGACATCTTGGCCACCATCTCCAATGACTAGAACCTTCAAACAAAGATATTCGAAAAAATAATTGTATAATGTGTTCAAAAGTAATTCGCATTGATTGATTATCAATAAATAACATTAAATGACAATGAATATATATAAATTTAACGGTTATTGTGTTAAATGATAACAAGTTCAATGTATTAACCATGTCATGTATAATATATTATTTCTAAGATTAACGTATTTTTAAAATTAAATGTTTAAAACAGTTCTATTTTTAATATTTAAAAATTAGAGTTGGACGTTCTCTTTTTTCTACCGGAGTTTTCCTCCGGCTTATTCTGTAAACTTTTTTTTTTATAAGTTTAAAGGAGGGAATTTAAGTTATATAAATAATTAATATTTTGTATTTTAAACGTTATATGAATTATATACAATATAAAAAATATTATTCATTTATATAAAATATTTTAAATTTCAGAGTTTTTCTTTTTTCGTTTTATTTTTCTTGGATTAGAGCACATACTTGTAAAAGTACGACAGTACAACAAGACCATTTAATCCCATTATCCGGTTAGAGTTATCATCTAGTTATTAGTTAAAATTACGAGTTATAATCTATTTATTAGTTAAAATTATAAAGTAATGTGTTAATTTTAAGTTTATAATTAATATAAAGTGGTATGTTAATTTTAAATTTATAATAATGACATAAAGTGGAATGTTGATTTTAAATTTATAATAATGACATAAAGTGGTATGTTAATTCTTATCAATATCAATTTTTTCTAGTGATGCATTTCATATCTACCAACTATAGATGAATATGGAATATTATGTCTTGTTTATTTCTCATTCTCATTTATTCGACAATCCTTTGACTTCAATTTGAAGTGACATGTAAGTGGAGTGCTAACATGCATAGAATTTTTCATATTAAATCTCTTAAATACCTTTTCAATATATTTTTGCTGGCATAGCTATAATTTTCCATTCTTCTTGTTGTCACGAATAATTCTCATACCAAAGATTTGTTTTTGCAGGACCCAAATTCTTCGTTGAAAGGACTTACTAAACTCTCTTTTGAGATTTTGAATCTCATTCTTGTCATGACCAACAATCAACATATAGTAAAAGAATAATATATTTTCTAGTTAGAAATTTATCCACAAAAATGATATATATATTCCGGATGTCAACATTAATATATATATATATATATAATGGTGAAATTCGGTATCTATATATATTTCGGACGTTGACATCTGGTTATATAATTTCCTTAATTGAATTTTGACATCTAGTTCCTCCATTTTTAAGGGCGCATATTTTTGAGCGGGACAAAGTTAGAAAGGTATTTTGGATAATTTTGAAGAATTTGGGGATGCTGAAGAAATTATTGGAGGAGCGTGGAGAGACAGCCTTCAAAAATTGGCAAATTGCAAATAGGAAATGCATAATGGGGGCTTCTCCCTACACCTCCAATTATCTCTCCTGTACCCCAAAAACAAATATATTTCTATGTTTGCCCATGGTAAAAAATAAAAGTTACTCACTCTCTCTCTTTCTGTCACCGCATACCCCTTTGCACCCCCAAAATGCACCCCAATAAAGGGAATCAGATTCCTTGCACCCCAAAGGAAGGAATCTTTGACCTAGCAGCGGCAACAACTTTTTTTCGTATTTGACGTAGCAGCAGTGTGACAATTTTTCTCCTTGTCGTCCAGCATCCACATTCTTGCACACTCTTCTCCTTGGGCACACTCTCCTCTTCTCCCTCCACACACTATTCTTCTCCGCAGCCTCCCATTATCTCCTTTCGCGCACCTCTCCTCTGTCGTTGCCAAGGAGTATAATCCAGTTAAGTCATCATATACCATCTATCTATATTTTAATTGATTTTAGGAATGGTTGTGCAATAGATCGATGGTTATTATCTGCTCGATAGGTTTATGGCAAAAAAAAAATTTCACTGCAAATGAGCAATACGGATTTACAGATTCATTTCATAAAAATCAGAAACGGATCTCGTCATCTTTGTATTCATTTTTCACCGAAACGGATTTCGAAATCCATTTCGCAGAAGACTGAAACGAAACTCGACATTCGTTTCAGTTTTTTATTTTATTTTTCACCGAAACGGATTGCGAAATCCGTTTCAGATTTTTGCGAAACGGATCTCTACATCCGTTTCATGTTTTTTTTTAAATGCTTTTTATTTTAATTAATTTAATAATTTAATGAAACAAATATCGAGAATCGTTTCACACTTCTCCGAAATGGATTTCAACATCCGATTCAGTGAAAAACCCACCAGATCCGTTTCGGATTTCATCGAACATCAGTTATCATCACAAAATGAAATATAACTAATGAAATATAACTGCAGCAGAGAAAGATTTCAAAGAACCATTAATAAAAACATCAACGACAATACTAACTTGGAATATGCAAAGAACGAAGAAAGCTATAAGAAATTTGAAGCATGTGTGGATGACCTTGCAAAGTTTGGACCACCTAAAGCGACCCAGTTCACACAGAACGAAAGCAGGGACCACTACCAGTGCAAAAGCACTTTCAAATGAAAATGAAAGAGAGAAAGTTGGACCACTGCTCTGAGAATAATAATAACAACGGAGGAAAGAAAACGGAGGAAGAAGAAAGAGAACGGAGGAAGGAGATATACAAGAATTGGGGGTGCAGCACCGTAAATACCATCCAAGCGCAGTAAATTTGATTTAATTATCTCAACCACCGAGACATGTGAAAAATTAATTAAGATCAATTATGTCATTTTTAGGGGTACTGAAGATTCTTTGGGAATGCAGGAAGAAGCCCCCTCTCTAATCTCTGTGTGGATCAGGTTTTGCCAACATTCTTTTTGGGCCTCTTTGACCTTTTGGACCTAGTCTCTCTGTGTCACTCCAATTCAATACAACTCCCCACTGTTTTTATCCAATGTCACAATAAAAATCAATTTTTTCATCAATAAAGAATAATAATAAAAGCAAATAAAAAAATTAAGGATTTTATTCTACGGTTGCTATTGGAATTGCGTTTATATCTAAATTTTATTGTAATCAGATAAACCTCGTAGAATTTCCTTTAAATATTCAAAAAAAGAAAATCATATGCATTGCATGTTTGTGCACAAAAGATTTTATTTTTGCGGAATAAATTTATGGGCAGACTCCAACATCTAGGTCATGCTTGCGTGAAGTAGAAAATGATTGGAACACAATTCTTTTTACAAAGTGAAGTGGGCAAAAATTAAATCGGAGCCATGTCGCAAATATTAACTAATTAGAGACTGGACAGTCACAAAATTCAAAAATTTATTTAGATAATTAGAAGATGAAAAACCATTTGAATATTAGTAAACTTTGCACAAGGGTCATATAGGGATTGAAGAAAAAAAATAATTTTACAGACCCAGCTATTAACAAAAAATAATAACTCTTTTTTGGTGGAAATAGTGAACCAGCATCATTCATACTTTAGATTCATCAGTTTCTTACACCTCTAATAATTTTTCAACCCCCTCAAAATTTTTCAAAAACTTTTAAAACAACCTTTTAACTTGAATCCACTTACTGTACCCATAAAAATAAAGACATCGGATGTGAAATTCAATTAAAGAAATTAATTAATTGAATTTCGATATATATATATATATATATATATATATATATATATAACATTGATAATAATAATAATAATTATTGTTATTTTGTAATTATTAATATTTCTCTAATTTCGGACATCTTTGGATAGAATATTAATCGTAAACTAAGGATAATAATGCCGTCATTGGATTGTTTTGTTGTACTTTAAAACATTATATTATAGTTACAAAATCTGTTACAACTTATATCAGGTAAACATATAACTATTATCAACAAATTATTTAATCATGTAGCTATAGTAATTACATACAAGTATATATCCCATGGTGATAGCTTCTTCCCCTAAAAAAATTATGTGAATTGCTTTCTGAATTCCTTCAAAATATCCGTTACCACACACGATTAGCTGGCATTTTCTTAATAATCCAATGCATTTAATTTCAGTTTGATAATTAATCATCAAATAAAACTCCCAAAATAGCAAGGGTCATAATTTATTATATTAGTTTTTGTAAAATTTGTTTTTTCGCGATTACGGCACATATTTCAATTTTAAATCACTCGGATTTTTGTGTTTTATTTTTAAAATTAAAAAATATATATATAATAAACGAATGATATTGTAGGATGATGTAGTGGAGAAAATGAGAGAAAAGTTTATTGGAAGAGAAGTGTTAAACATGGATGAAAGAAAAGGAAAAAGAAAAAAAAAAAGGTTAACTAACTAATTGGGAATGTTGGTTAGAGTGGTGTTAGACTGAGTAGGAGAACAGTGATAGAAACAAACACATTCAAGATGGTTAGAGAGACCAGCAATGCATTCTCCTGCAGCATACTTTTCTTTATACAAATCCATGCAAACCTGTGGACACTCCACAAACCCACACCGGTCTGTTAGTTCTGGTTTCTCACACACAGTATCTCTCCAACCACCACTCTTCTCATTGAAATACCTGCAACATTACACAATAATTTAACAATTTATTTAATAAAAAAAGGTAATTTGACAACATTCGATGACTATTTGACAATTTGTATAAGAATAGAATAGTATTAACAAAAATTAACTTTTATATGTTTAAAAGTAAGAGAAATTAAATAATAGTAAAAGATAGTGTCAAATAATAGTAAAAAAAAGAATGATGTCAAAATACCGATATTCTTATCTAATATTCACTCTTCTTTTCACCCTTCTTAAGTGTTTTATACTTCAATTTAAAAAATAATGGAGAAAGAAAATACTGTTTTCTAGCTAGAATTTACAAACATGAGATGATGAGGAATAAGCAGAAATATTGTGTGAAAGACATCTTAGCCACCATCTCCAATAACTTCAATACTTGAATACTATACTTTTTTTCAAACGATTTAAAATTTTAATTCACAGGTTAACACGGGTTTGTAGCTTTATATAGGACGAGAGGGTAATGACAAATTATTCACCTAATTACTGTTAGTTAATTCGAGAAATATTTACATCAACATTATTAATTTCACTTTAACTCCTACATAACGTACAATGTAAAATTGTACACAATGATAGTCAATGATAGTGCTGATATTAGGGGAATATATATACCAGGTAATCATGTAATGATAGTTTTAGTTACTAATTACGTAAATATGCAACTAGTTATGTAATAATATTTTTTGGAAATTATGTATGTTATTATATATAATAATTATAAAGAAAATTCCTAATCGCTTATGCCTAATTTTACTTACATCTTTAGTTAATTATGCACCCTTACAAAAAAAAAAACATTGATTATTATTTTATTTTTTTTGAAAAGAAAAAATTGTTGCGATTTTCTTATAAAAAGTTATCAATAAAAGATCCTGTGAATTTTAATGCGTCCGTGTTAATTATATATTCCTTATATTTAGATTAAAAAAAAAACGTAAGAAACGTAAATTATTTCCTCGGATTTTTTTCATAAATATAGATCCATAGAATCGGTTTAATAATATTGTAACAAATAACAGGAAATCTGCTGAAAATATTTTCTGTGAATTTTATTGCAAATTTTTTTTCAAAGGAAAACCTTTTTTTTTAATTTTTAATTTTTTAAATAATTAAAATTTTGTTTAATAAAATATTATATTTTCGAGTTAATTACACATATCTCACTGGATAATATTATTAGATAAAATTAAGTATATCATTCCAGCTTTATTATATAACTCTTTTTAACCACCAAAGTTGTTCCATCAATAAGCCCCGCTCTTCTCTCTTACTTAAATAAATAAATAAATAAATAATACATATAATAAAATCATCTCATTAATAACATATATTCATGTACATATATTTTAAAACTTTAAAAGTACTAAAATATATTAAATTTTACAGAACATAATAATGCGATGGATTTTTTTAGATAAAATACTTTTATTTTATTTTTCATATAATTTATGAATATTTTTATAACCATATAACGTTTTCATAAAAGTACGATCATAGTCACTATCCCAAAAAAATAAAATAACACATATAATTAAAAGAAAATTATTATTGGTCCTCGTGTTTTAGAGAAATTTTAAATTGATTTTTTTTCATTTGTTTCAAGTTTTTTCCGTCAATAATATACTTAAAAGCGATAACACATTAAATTGTGAACTATGTGTCAACTTATAATTTTTTTTTTCTTTTTGATTTATTTAATCTATTTTAATTTTTCTTAAATCTTTTAAAAAATAAAAAAATTGTCACGTGACAATGATAATGTCATATGGTAATGAAAGTGTATGTGTATGTGTCGCTCTTGATTTGAAAAAATCTCAATTTAGTCTCCCTTATTATTATGTTGTATCAATTTAGTTCCTATTTCTTCTTAAACTAGAATAATTTTCATCTCTTTCAAATTGAGACTAAATTTAACTTTTATATAAATGTTACATTTATATTTTTATGATATATAATTGATATTTTTAAATTTTATTGTAAATATTTATATATAAATAATTTCTAGACAAATATTAGAATTTGTTTAAAAATAAAACTTTACAAATACAAATATAAAATTTTAAAACAGTTTATAACAATTTTAAATAAATACATTTATTTATAATTTTATTTTACAATTTATAACGTTTTAAATTGTTATAAAATTGTTTTAAAATACATTTATTTAACAATTTATAACATTTTAAATTGTTATAAAACTGTTTTAAAATTTTACATTTCAATTTATAGAGTTGTTATTTTTAAACCAACTCTAACATTTTTCTAGAAATTGTTGATATATAAATATTTGAAACAAAATTTAAATAAAGTTCAATGTAAAGTATAAATTTAAATAAATTTAATCTTGTTAAAAATATCCTTATAACATTTATATAAAAGGTAAATTTGGCCTCTATTTAGATAGGGATGAAATTGTTTGAGTTTAAAAAAATAATGAGACTATATTTAGACAAAATAACAAATATAAAAATTAAATTGAGATTTTTTTGTATTGAACAGTGACACGTGGCATTATAAGTGCCACATCATACTATTATCACTATGTGACACAATGTCAGCTTGATATATAACAAAATTTTTTATTTAAAAAAAAACATAAAAAAAATTAAAAAAAATATTAACCAATATGTGATACCTCTATAACGTTATCAATATATTACTAATGAAAAGACATGATTGCGACAAATTTACCAAAATAAATACGAAATTGAAACAAATAAAAAAAATAAGACCACTTTTAGATTTTTATACAAAAATAAAAACCAATGAAATGATTTAACCATGAATAAACTAATATAATTTCAGTTAATCACAATTTATATATATATATATATATATATATATATATATAAATGTCAAATTATTATTATTAGTATTATTATAAATTATTTTTTTATCTTAATCATATTTCAACGTTAATAATATCCACACACAATCTTTTGTTTATTTGTCTTAATGAAAAAATCCAGAAACTGCACCATCACAGACCTTTTTAATCTAAAAGAGAGGACCTCAACTACATAGATTCTTGGACACGTTTATATGATTTAGTTCTGAATGAAAGATCTGAATTTATTTTTTTTTTTCATTTTCTGAACTGGAAAATTGTTTGTCCCGCCTAAAATTAATGAAAGTGTCAAAGTGTCACGTAGAACCTGGTCTCTAGTGTATATTATACAAGGGAAAGTTATTGAACTCAACTCTGTTTTGGAGAATGGACATAGTAACACAAAGCCTCACCAAAATTCAAAGGGTGGTATAGGAAAGAAATGAAACCTTGTATTTGCTGTCACAAATTATAGTTCACCTTCACTAAATAGTTACTACATGACCTTTCACATAACTAGTCCTAGCTAGTACACCAATAAATAACTTAACCTTTCAACTTTGTATGCATCACAGTGTGTTTATTAATCATTTGGTATATGTAAATTACAGCTATAAATATCATCACTTATCACACAGTATAAATGGATCATTTTCTGTAAACTTTGGTCTCATTTGGATTTCAAATGAGTACAAACCCTTGCTTCCTTGTAAACTTTTCCTGCTCTGCAATAGTACCCTCTGCTTGGATTGCAATGACTATCCTGTGAGCAAATGCACAAGCCTTCTAAAGCACATCCATCCTTCACTATTGTCACCCCATCTTTTAGCCCAAGCATTTGATCTGTCCACGTACTTGAGAAAAGCCCTTCTGAATCATACTTCTCTTTAACCCTCAAAAATTTCTCTGCATTTTTGTACTTCTTGATGGCTCCTTCAAACGCCAAATTCCTATTCTTACCCCAATGAGGTAACCCTCCATATTTGAAAATCCCAAGTTGCTCAATCTCTTCAACAATGTCTTCATAGAGCCTAGGACTCATAGGGTCCTTGCTACGATAGTAGGTGATATCAATGTCTAAAGCATCCTCTTGCTTCCCCAAGTAGGCATTTGAAGCCTTCACATAACGCATCAGAATTCCATTGTAAAGCTCTAAGCCACACAACCCCTTTGGCTCCAATTCAACCAGCTTCTGCACATCTTCAATGAAATCTTTCACAACTGACAAGCCAATGCTGAATGTGGTTTGGTGAAAAAACTCTCCCTTCACCGTGGAATCCCAGGCACATGCTGTGATCTTTGCATCTTTAAGACTATCCAAGCATGTCCCAGATGCCTGAAGTCGGTTCTGAAATCCAATTACAGGGTATTTGGTGAAGATTATACCTGCAAGCACCAAATGTAAAACAAAAACTTCAGCTTCATAACTTGAATTCTCCGTCAAATCATAAACTAGTTTTACTATCATATTTTGACTTAGACAGTACCATTGTTAGTAAGTCCATATGCAGAGGTGATGAGTGTATTCGTTGTGGTCTTAGCATTTATGCACTTCCCATCGGCATCACCAGCAGATTCTTGAACATCTTCTGCTACCCCATCAAGCAAAAAAACAAACATGTTATCGACATGAAAGTTGGTTTGCTTTTTAACTACATGCATGCTTAAAAATAAGAACTTTATCTATGTATTGAATAAAAGGAAGGGAAACCTGTGGTTCTTAGGATTGCCAATGCAAGAGAAGGAGTGGGACGGAAGGGGATAAAGTCGTAAAGACCATTGCCCGATGCATTAATTGGCACACGATCATCAACACGATACACAGCCCTACGTTGACTTGGGTACCACGTTATATCACCAAACTCATGAGCATAACCAAAAGAAGCAACTTGTTCTCCCAAATCTGAATCATTTTTTGCGACATACGTGATGGATCGCTTGAAGATACCTTCTAGTTTTAGAGTAATCTGCAAAAAAAAATCCATCCAAATGAGCAATCATCATTGCATTCCTCTCGCATAATAATGGCGGATATGAACGTACCCACATCACAAACTTTATTGCACAGCTACTTTTCTCAATCACCAATGAATATTTAATTTAATTCATTGTGAAAACAGTAATAGAAGCTTGCAAGTTTGTAGCAAAAAATTATATTTTTTCTTCGTAGTATAGGTGTTTGATGAAAAGCTTTTAAACTTTTCATGCAAACGGTTGCCACGTTACCCAAGTCTTGCAAACGAAGTGCGTAATAGGAAGTCCCTTTCCACCATTGTTGAATTAGAGATAAAGAGTTTAGTGGTCATCTTTTTGATGTCTTTTTTTTTTTTTTTCTTTATCGGGTTAAAATTTTGAATTATATATAAGCTAGATTCTATGACAACGCATTTGTCTCTTACCATAAAATATAGGTTACGCGTTTTTTGCTGACAACTAATTTACCTTTCTCGCGTTTTATATATTTATAGTCTTTTGTATGCTTTTGAGAGTTAAAAATATTTAAATCTTATCTTACTATAAAGCATGTGAAGCCACCAGATACACAGAAAACAAAGAAATCATGTGAAAGCAAAGCGACGATGTTATCGATTTTTAACAAAGAGGTCACATAAAAAGATAATATTCAAAACATTTTTTTTTTCAATATAAAAGCATAAAATGTTTTAAAATATTAATCCGAAAGATACAAAAATGAAATTTTCTAGAGAGATCCATAATATGAAGATATTATTCAAACATCGTAAAGGAGTTCCAATAATTAGAAATAGGGACAGGTTCCCACCAAACCAATGTGAAAGATTTGAATTTAAATTTGAACAAACAATTAAAAAATTACTGAATACATTCATTGTTTATCTTTGTTTTTCAGTGATGTGTTATTGTATTTTTGTTGCTATCTTTTTGTTGCGCCATGGAATTTGGTGATAGCTGACTACAGCATTTGTCCACTATGGGTGGCTAATTTAGAAAGGATGATCTCAGACATTTGTCCACTATATGTAACCTTAGAATATGCTTCAAACTTTTATTTGTTTGCTACCTAATGGAACCAATGAATCAGTGGCACAAAAGTGAATCATAATATTTTATCGACACACATATTTTGATTACTAAATTTTGACAACTTTTTCTTATAATATAAGATGTCAATTTTTTATTGGTTTCAAAATATTGAAAATAAAAAAATAAAAAAATAAAAAATCACTTAGAAAATATCACCTAAAGATATAAAAAAAAGTGTCAAAATTTAGTAGTTAAAAAATATTTTTTCTATTTTATCAGTTTATGTAGATCCTCATTTGTCTTCTAGTGGTTGGTGAACGTTATTGATGAAGAAGAAATCGATTTCAGATTCTTGATGAGCTGGATATATTGTTTTATGATTTAAAAACTATTTCATGTTAGAGATTTGGGAAAAAATATACTTAAATTGTTGATCTTAAATGCAGTAGAATTATTGAGTATATCCAAATAAGTTCCTTAGTTGAAAATTTGAGGAGAATGAGTATTTCTTTTTTAGATTGAGGTTCTCACGTATAGTATTAATGTTCCAATTTTAAAAGAGACGATATTTCTAACTGATAATTAATTCTAATAATATTAACTCAATCGAATTATATATATATATATATATATATATATATATTATATTGACTTTTATTGATCACATTTATTTATGGAAAAGTCATAAACATGTATTCCTCTCTAATAAAATACTAATAATTTAACTTTCCTTCTTAATTCATTTTAATTTATTTAATATTTTAAAATAACAAAAATTTTGTATTGTTGTTGAAAATATGTTGTTTGTGTATAATCACTATGGAGTGTAATGATCTTATTTATAATAGTGGCACACTAATTCTTATTTTATGTTGCATTTATTCATAGTGGTATGTTAGTCGATGTCATAATAATTATCTAATGAATTTCCTCCATTATGACTATTGATGAATGACAAATGATCTGCATTCAACACTTAATTTCTCTACTCTGTTTCACACCAGAACTAAAGTGTTTTGGATGAAAATGTAGTTTTTCTTCTTCTTCTTTTTTCTCTCCTTGTGTTTTATGGCAACATTCAAAAGACCAGATTTCATTACAGTTTGAGAAACATCATCAACAATAACAACACCAGTAACAACCTAAGATGTTAGATTGTAACAAAACTCCGTAAACATAGATTATAAGAACGAAGTAAGAATTCAGAGAGAAAATGGTGATTACCTGTGAGATAACTCCAAGCACCCCGAGTGAGACTTTGGCTGCATTGAGATCTTCATGTTGTTGATCGAGGTTCTCAACCTTAGCATAACCTTCTTGAGGAGAAGCAGGCCTAACAATCCTAAGGTTCAGCACATAATCATGAACAGAACTTCCCTTCCCCCACAAAGTGCTTCCATGTGCACCACTTCCCATGAGCCCTCCAATGGTCAAACCCCACCAGTATGGTGCATATGGCAAGGCTAACCCTGCTTTTGCAGCCTCACTGATAAGATCCTTCAATGTCACACCACTCTCCACAACCATTGTTCTTGCTTCCACATCAACCTTCACTATCTTGTTCAGGTATCTTGTGCTTATCAGCACCCCATTTTCGCCTTCTGGGCACACCAGCTTCGGGATGCTGTGCGAAAAACGGGTCGCCACTTTCATCTTCGTTTTGCTTCTGGCTGCGGATGCAACCATCGACAGAAGCTCTTGCTCTGTTGTGGGGTACAGCACCTGAGAGACATGGCAGATGCTTCGATCGGGAAACATGCCATAGGAGTTTGTGATGGTGCAGGTTGTGTTCCCTGAAGAACACTTGATTGGATCCTCTGGTGGAGTAGAGAACACTGCAACACAGAAGAAAAGAAAGACTTGAGTTGAAGCCAAGGCTTTGTGAAACATCCTCATTGTTAGTGAAATTTGTTAACATTCTATGTTGTGTTACCATATTTATAGGTTCAACTCTGAGATAAACATACACACACACCCGAGATCCAAAAATGAGGTGCAATGATAGAAGGACCGAGAGAAACAGCAATGTCTTGTGGACTTTTACATAATGTTACTCATCATCCAGAAAGATAAACCGGAAGAAAAAAAAATTGTGATTGTATTTAATGGCATTTAAAACTTCAGCAAGTTGAAAAAAAAATAACTATTTTAATCGTTATTTTTAAATATAGTTAAATGTTATTAGCTAATTTCTAATTTGGTATTTGGTATCAATTTTTACTTTTGGTTTATACTCGAGAGTAGAAAAAAATATTCACCAGAGTAAAAATTATTCTTTTCATCTAATCAAACATATTCCTGAAATTGCGGTAATAATTCGTAAAGGCGTGTTCAATGAGGAAAAAAAAAAGAATAAATCTCAAAAGAAAAAATATTATATAGCAAAAAAAAAATATTAAAGGCTTAAATACCTTTTTGGTCCTCATTTCCGTAGTGTTTGTTGCGGATGACAGAATGTGTAAAATGGTCCTCATTTTTAGCGAATGTTTAAAATGGTCATCATCTTCGCAATTCGTGATTTATTTGATCCTTGTATGTAACGTCGCTTAAATCATTAACAGAGCATTGTACAAATGACATAGTTTGTACTAGGGTGTGTTTGTTATGTGTACTGTACAATGCTCCATTAATGATTTAAACGGCGTTACAGAAAATGATCAAATAAAACATGAATTGCGAAAATGAGGACCATTTTAAACATTCGGTAACAAAATGAGGATTATTTTAAACATCCTGTCAAGATGAGAACCATCTGCAGCAAACATTACGAAAACGAGGAACAAAAAGTATTTAACACTTTTAAAAAAGTAAACGTTAAATACAATATCGTAAACGTTGCTGTTTTGTTTTTTCAATTAAGAATGCCGTTTCTTGTAGTTAATGTACATAATAATAATATTCAGGTAAAACTTTAATTATCTAAGAATAGCAAATATAGTATCTAATAAGTATGATAAAATTTATCCTTTTAAGAAATCATATAAGTAGATAGATGACTGTGACAAATTATTTATGATTATCGTTTTCTATATTTATTTATGACTTTAAGAAACAAATTCTGATCCTTTTATGATTCATATAAATAGATAGATGACTGTGACAAATTATAAAATCTAATATATTTTTTTATTTGACTAAAATACCTCTAATTGTTTTTATTTTTCGAATTCAATAAATAAGAATTGGAATACATGATGTTTATAATATATTTTTTTTTCTTAAGACTTTGATAATGATTATTTATATTTATAGCAAGTAAAAATTAATACAATAAATATAATTTTAATAAAGAGATTAAAATTATTAAGCTATGAAATATAAAATGTACCTCATTAATCTTAGGGATAGTTTAAAAAATATTTAAATAAAAAAATTATTTTTGTGAAGGATGTAAATTTAATTTTACTAAATCTTAACTAATTCTTTTAATCTTAATGAATTATTTAATTAATTCCCTAAAAAATAAAAAAGAATAATAAGATATAAATATTTCAGAACAAAATTTATTAGATAACATAAAAGAAACAGGAAATTTACAGTAAAGTAAAACATTAAATATGTGTTCATAATAATGTTGGTGTATCATTACTCAAATAAAACAAAAATGTAAAAATATAAATTCAATGAATAATGTGAAAAAGAGAAGCAAAAAGGAGAATAAGAAAAATACAGAGAAAGAAAAAAAAAAGTCAATGTTAACATTTTCCATTCAGTTTTGGGAATGAAGTAAGCGTATCAAGAAAGATGTGGAAAAAAAGGAAACTTGACAAGCACAACTTTAATTGATTATTTCTTCCTGCAAACTCAATTTGGTGATTTGGTGGAACAGAAAAAGAATACATGTGTTATATTTGATGCGTCTGAAGTTTATTGCCATTTTATTTTCGTGTTTGAATAAATGGGATAACGAAGAGAAATAAATAATAATAATAATATACAAAATTATTAAAAGATTAAATTTAATTAAAAATTCAAGCATTTTATGATTTTTGCTTTCATAGCTAAAACTATTCACAAATTATTTATTTATTACTCAAAACAGAAATAAAGTAATATTGTATTTATTAATTAGATAGTTTCCTTTTTTTGACTAATTAAGAATGAATCAGTATATTGAAATGATGATGTTTTGGCGGATTGACTTGGAACCTAGCAGCATTAATACGCCTATCCTAAACTTGAGAATGAAAATAAGAAAAGTGAAATTATAATAAGTGTTGCCTTTGAACTCAAGGGTCATAAAATACATTAATTATGTTTATACACTCACAATTTTTTATTGTTTTTAACATTTTTTTCATTTTTCAAAAGAAATCTCTCAAAACATATTCATACATCTATTGGTTTTACAATAACTCTCCTTTTTTAGTAAGATAACATGTTCACCCCTGATTAAATAAAAAAAATAAATTTTTATATATAAATATTTTTATATATATATATATATATATATATATATATATATATATATATATATATATATATATTAAACAACATGCACCTGTGTTATATATTTGAAAAATACATACTGAGTAAAACTTAAAAAATAAATTAAATAAAATTAAAATAATGATTTAATTATAAAAAATATATATTTATTTCCCCAAAGTTCTTATTGATGACATTCACATTTTTTAATTTTAAAATAAATATTTGTTTCTTTATGTTATTAACAAAGTAACCCTTCTTTATTTATTTATTTCATATTAAAACAGTATCTTCTTAAAAATATATTTTATATTTTTATAAGATCGTGTATAATTGAGTAAAAGTATAATTTCATATATTATTAATATATAATAATTCACTCTGTATATAAACAATTTCCTAATGTGTATATTTAACTTTTTTATTAAACTTTAGCTAATATATTATTTTTAATAAAATAAAACAGGGAAATATGACTTTATTAAAATCCTAAATAATACAAGTGTTATTTATAAGCTAATTAGGATCTTTTATTGAAATACAAAAAATAAAATAATTAAAGTCAATGAAAGTATGAATTTATCTGGAATAACATGCAAGAAAATAATTTCAATTTTGAAATTATTTTATTATATAATAAATTACCTTTCATCACGCTAAATGTGACAATAATTTTCTAAGAATACATGGTACTAAGGTCAGGAAATGATTATAGCACTTAGACCACTTACTCATAATTGAATCCAACACACTCTCCTCCACAAATAATATTTCAAGTAATTATATTTTCATGACACATCCATAATGACTTTGTCGGTGGACACTATATATGAATTTTGCATATTTATGGGTTAGGAATTTTAACTTATTGTTTTTTAAGTTTTAAAGATTTTTTTTTTCTTAGACATATGTGATACAACTATTATACTGCATTATTTGTGTTACTATGATTTATTTTAAAATACTTTTACAATTTTTATATAAATTCGCAAAAAACAAATATTTTTCTACAAATTTTATGATAAATTTTGTAAAATCTCATAATATTACACCACACTTATAAAACTCTTACATATACAATATTTCATACTAATATTGAACAAAAGGTTAACAAAGTTAAAAATATTTAAAAATATATATTAATATATACATTCATCGATTAAAAAAATAAAGTAGCACTTCTATTCTTTCATTCTTTCAAGTCAAATTTTTGAGTGGAAACACTAAACATTTATTCATATAACAAGTACAATCATATAAGGTTTCACATGGATAACAAATACATGTTAAGCTATTGAGAACTTGCATAATAATCTTTCCATTTTACTCATAAATCAAACCATCGATATATTAACATAAAAAAAACATCGATCTCTTTTTGCATACCAAGTATTCATATTTTATCTCATTTTAGAGCTTCAAGTAATTTCTATTCATATAAACTTCATCAATAAGTATAATAATAAATCATTAACCAAAGTAAAGATTTATAATATAAAATAGTTTTGCGCGAGTCACATTTTTTCTTTAGAGCCAAATGCATGCCAAAAATGAAAAACATAAAGCATTATGAATTGTTATTGAAAGAAAATATTATTGACCTTGTATTGATTTGTTGTTTAAGGAAAATTTGTTTATCAAGGAAGAATAACATCAACAATGGAATGAAAAAAGGATGATAAAAAAAACACAAGGTTGGCATTCAATAAACCTATGTTTGATAACTTTTAGTTTGTTGTCAAATATTTCGGATATTCAAAGTAACTTTTTTAGTTTGAACCAAATTTTAAAAGAGCTACATATGAATCTGTTTGTCCATTCCAAACCAACTTATGAACAAAAATGCAAGTTTAGAAATATATTCACAAGAGATAGTTTGTTTGTCCATTCTCAACAAACATATGGATAGCCAAAGTCATACTTATAGTTTGATTTTTAATCAGCATCATTCATTCTTATATTTTCATTGGTATTTATAGTAAGATTCTAGTTTGAATTTTTTTTATTATCTTATTTAATAAATTTTCATGTGATAACAAATGATTGATGTATTTTTTGAGGTGTCAGCATAACTGAAATGTCAAAGTTCATAATAATGTCTAACTTAACTTCATTTGGAAACTCTTGATCTCATATTCCTTTGAGAAAAAAAGTCTTACATAAACAAAATTATAATACTATTCTTTATAAAAAATATCATAAAGGTATTGCTTAAACATAAAATTCATGTAGTTCAAAATGTTCAAATACAACCGTTTATTTCTCATGCGTCATTTTTCAATAATTTCAATTCAAAATGATCATTCAAAGATAATTTTCTATTTCATTGATTTATCAAGTTATTACAATCTAAATTCAATAAAACTACAATCTAATTAATCAACCAAATTTCAAAACTGAATTAAAAATAAATTGACTTCTCATTCCAACCTGTACCAAGTTTCCGCCAAACTAATCATGGCTAACATTCCAAAGTCATAACTAAAAAAAAAAGGGTCATCAACTTTATAATTTCAAACATCCATAAATTTAATCATCCAAGTTCAGATTCAACTCATCAATTCTTAGATCTAATTTGTTCAGAAAATTTTGATTTCTTACATATTACTATTATAAGATAGGATGTGAATTTAAAAAGAAATAAAAGTAAGAAACTTAGAGAGATGAATAAAAATATGATAGTTAGAAAAAAAGAGAGACATATTTTTAATGAGAAAAAAAAGAAGAAAAAAAAGGAAGAGAATGAAAAGAAACGAAAGACGGTGGCCAGTGAGAATATTTGGTTATAAATATTTTAAATTTTATATAAAAATAAATTGTCATCTAAAGAGAGACTTATGTTTTGAACAACTATTTTTTTTTCTTTTTTTTTTAAAAAAAAAACCGGTTCAAAGAATTGAATACAACCACAAGTACATAACGGAATATCTGAATAAATTGATCTTAACTTTTACAAATATTATACCAACATATCTGCATAACTGTTTTTTATGGATGCAATTAGAAGAAAATAAAAATTTTGAACTAATTTTTTTGACTAATCAAAGCTAACTTATACGTAAATTAGAAATTTAATGTAAAAAAATAAAATAACTTATGCTTGTTAATTAGTTCCATTTTTAGAAAAAAGAAAATATTTACAGAAAAATTATAGAGAAAAACTTTGTTTCATCGGCCAAGTTCATTGGACAAAGCGTAAGACTTGATATTATTATCAACAAAAATTATACTTTGAGACCATATAACAACACAGAATACATTTTTTTACTATTTATTATAATAATATATTGATAATTCATATCAAAATATAAAAAGTACGATTAATTGAATGAACTTGGAAAAGGATTAGGGTTCCATAAAATTAGTTTTTGTCAACCTTTTTGTTTATAAAAAAGTTAAACAACAACCAGTTTTGGACTTTATTTTTGGTCACAGAAGTTTTGGGGTTGGGCTAAGGTCAGATAAGGTATGGAAATACAATACCAGATTATATAATTTAGAATTTAAAATGCAATTATAGAATACATAACGAAATACATTTCAAACTGTATAAAAAATACAGTTAAAAAAACTGTCTATTTTAAATAATTCGTCAATCATTCTTAAAAGAACAATTATAAATTTCCATAAACAGAAAATGGAAGTATTCTTCGATAAAATATTTCAGAACATATAATTTAGAAGATATTTCACATACTTTACAGGAAGTAATATTTTTTATTCAAATAATAAACAAATAAATTTCTTATAACCATATAGGGTGGGAAAAGAAATTATAGGGGTGGAAAAAGAAAATTCTGTATCCTTATCCGTGTACGTATAATAGAGGGCCTGAGATGCTTAGCACCATGTTGATTATGACATTTTGAACTTATTACTATTTTCCATTAATATATATACATATAAAAAATTAAATCTGCATATATATATATATATATATATTAGACATAACACTAACTAATTTTGTTTTGACTAATCTACAAATTAGACCTAACTAATTCTGGTTAGGCTAATATAGTGTGAGGCACATATTAAAATGTAGCTTAATGTTGAATAGGAAGATTATATGGAGGAACACTTTGGAGTTAGTTAAAGACAATAAGTATTAATAAATTAGGCCAGGACTAAATTGAAGCAGATTGTACTTTTTTCAACATCTCAAGGAGCCTAAAAAAGCAATAAGTAATTTATAATTTATATCAAAGTAACACAGAGGCCCTTATATTAATTAATACGTGCCTTCTCCAATTACCCTTCATCCTTTTCCTACAACTGGACCATACTAAGCCTTCAACATTGTTGGTCCATATTTGGAGTAACATTACTCCAAAGTTTATAATTATTATCTTTCTTCCATTTCAGGTTAATGATCTTCCTCTTAGTCTATTTGTTTAGTTGTGTTATGTACATCAAATTCATTAGTACCCCTCAACTACCTTAAAGTGAATCAAAATTGATTTTGGTACAAAACTTAGACGGAAAAATAGGAGAAGTTTTCATTGTTTTGCATCTAGCTGGAGAAGTTTGGGGAGTTGTTAGTTTTTATGTGCTTTAATTCTGAATGCTTAGAATAGAAATGGTTGGTACTTAGTAGTGGTTGTTTCAATTTGAAGCAATGACTTTATTTGTGTAACAACAGAATATGCAAATATTAGATATAGCCTATAAGTTCCTTGTAGGAAGCACCTAACCAGTAGTGTGGTAGTGTTCAGTAAAATGGGTCCCCAAACAGCTCATAATTCCAAGAAACCTCTGATTTATGAGTTTCAGTGAGCAAAAGTCTCTGTAACAATGCAATACCTGTTCAGACCATATCCACCAGTACAAAAATCATCTATTATTAACTCTTATTTTACCTTTTTTTATTTCTTTAAAATATGTTAACTTCTTGTTGCATAATGTTTTACAAAATGAAAATAAAAATGTCAACACTGAAGATAAAAAGATTCTGTTGTATAACACTACAGAACGTAAGACACAGTTCATGGTCTCTTCTCATTAAATGCTCAAGCGTATCTGCTTATTATATACCCTTTTCATGCTGCAGGCCTGAAAAACTTTTTCATAACAGTGCAAAATACTGAGCAAATTAATCATTCTTTGTTAATAACATGCATGAAAGTATCTCTTTGTTATACAAGGAATCGTGTTTTAATCTGAGGGAATGTTAAAAGTTCCACATCGACCGAGACTCACGTACCTGGTAAGTGTGAGGAGAATATAAATAATGGTATGTTTTTTTGGTGATGGAAGCAATTTGATTAGAAGAAAACAATGAAAGGAAAGAGGGTTGTACAATTTGCTAAGTGAAGGCAATGCTAAAATACGAAATATTACATGCTACTGTGACAGGACAGTCCATTAAAAGCTATTCAGATGGTCTAGGCAATTCTTTCAACATCAACACAACATCCCAAGTGAGGTAGGCCACCACATACGGCTCTCACTTTTTTTTTTTTTTATCTTTCCATCTTAACAAAACTATGAAAAAAACGAATCATAAACCAACACAATAAATTGTTTCCCTGCTCCTAAACATCAGATTCAGGTTACCCCGGTAAATAACTTTCTTCTGGGTTAAAACTAAAATTAACTCTAATAACATCACAAAAAGCCCAAATAAATGAAATCGAAGAAGTGATGACCTAATGGGTCCGGCCATGTTTCTACTCATTAAAGTAGCAACAAATCATCTCAACCACCTCCTAAGGTCGCCGGTTGAAGACGGAGAAACCTCACCACCGCCAACACTTTCCGTGCAGCAAGAGGAGTAATTTGATTGCTGCTCCAACCCGAAGTGTGATCCACTCACACTCTTGAAGCTTGGACTCCTCAAACTGTGCCCGTAGTTTCCATAACTCACTCCCACGCTATAAGGGTCTGGAGCAGGAAAAGAAAGCCTTTTCTTTGCCGATCCAACCCTGTCCCTCTCCGGTGTCGATGGCCTCTGCCTTGGCGCGCTCTGTGACCGGATTCGAGCCTTTGCAGACTCCGTCGCCGCCATGTAATTCGGCAATGTAGCAGCACCGTTACTACTAGTTCCAGATCCAACACCCCTTCCATTTTGGTACAAGTTTCCTGTGTAATGGTAATTGGACCTCAAGCTTGGTGTTTGTGAGGTGGGGTAGTTTCTGTCTTCTCTGATGCAACGAGGGCTTGCTGACCGGACTTGGATGGGTCTTGATTTTGCGGGAGAAGGGGTTGCCGGGGACTGGTGAATGGATCCATTTTGGTGAGATCTGTGGAGTGGAGAAGCAATGGAGTGTCTTTGTGGTTGATGGTGGTTTGGGTTGTATTGATAATTTGGATGTGATCTTCTGTAATTGGTTCCCAGATATGAATAAGGTTGAGAGGTGTCGATCTCCACTGTCTTAATGGGGTCTCTCTGATCTGTTGAAGCTCTTCCTCTGTTCTCCCATGGCTTCGTCGCCATCCACCGGTCTAGCCATTTTGGTCTCTCTTCCAACTCGTCTTCGTTTCCAATCGATGATGTCCTACCATTCCTCCAAATCTATGGATCACAACCAATCAATCAATCCAAGTCAAGGAAAGTTAATGCCATTTCCAGAATCAATTAAACACACTTCACAATCAGTCACCGAACCAAGTCAATGATATTAATTCCATTTCAATAATCAATAAAAGCGTTTCCCAATCAATTTCACCAAACAGAGTCAATGAAATTAATTCAATTTTCAGAGGATCAAAACAACACCTGTTGGGAAAAGGCCTGGGACAGGGTCTTATCTCTCTTCATTGCTGCTTCCTTCCTCTGCTGCAACATGGCCTTCACTTCTTCAACCGTGTGAGGACGTTCATCCCAGTCATCTGCAATGCTGCTCCCCTCTCTTGACTGACAAAACAACCAAAACAAAACAATTCAAACACAGAAAACCCATTTTTTCAACTGTGCTTGAGTAGGACTATGAAAATGAAGACTATTATACTTTTGCTTTATGTAAACAAAAAATGTACTTTTTCAAACATAACTGTTGATTCTTAAAGCAAGAAGAAGTACAAAAAACTTGATCAATGGCCACTAATGATGGCTTAAACAAGTACCCTCTCACTTACCACTGATTTCCTATCTGAAATATCGTGAAGATACCGCGAGTCCCAAACGCTGGCGGTGTCACTGAAGGTGGATTTTCTGCTACCGTCAAGTGAAGACCTTATGCGCTGGTCAAGGACCCTTGCTTGAACTCTAACCAAAGCCTGCATGCATCTAAGGGTCATCTTTGCCTGCTTCCGAACATTGTGACCCCTAACCAAAGCTTGCAACTTCACCAACCCCTTCAGTGCACGAAGTGCTCTTCTGGCCTTCAAACAACAACAAAACAAAACTCATTCAAGTTAATCAATTGATTTATGATGGTAACTCCTGGTAAAACCTTAACTTCTTTGCAATTTAGATCTGTTGAGGATACTCACCAGATACCCTCTGAAAGCTGTTTGGATCACAACAGAAGCATAATGCTCCCTTGCATGGCTAGCAGGTTTGGTCAGCCTTGCCACCTCCACCGCCGCCTGAGCGGTCGCCATGGCGGCTTCTGCGGTGGCCACTGCCACCGCAAGTGCATGCTTCTGATCCTGGTCTGTCCTTGAACCCCCACCAGCTGCTGCCGCCACATCATGCTTCGACTTTTGTTGAGTGTTGTTGTTGTTGGTGTTCGCTCCTTCTTGACTCATGTGAGTCTTCCTGAAAATCCATCTTCTCTTTTCCCTTTTCTGCAAAATTAAAACAGAAAAGTGCTAAGTGCGTGTTCGTGCTCATTCTCATGATCTAAGAGCTGAGACTAAATTAATCTGTGAAGAAATGAAACACTGAAAAAAAAAAAAACACAAAAGAACCTTTTCTTCGTCTTCTTCTTGATCACAGTCTTCTCTTCTTCTGCCACTCCTTTTGTCACTGTCTTTGGTGGGAGATCTGAATGCCCTTTTGACAGCAGTTAACCACGAACTACCACTTCCCTTCTTCCCCATGTAAATCTATCTCAGAGACAGCGGCATTTACAGCTTGAACCACTAAAAACAGCTTTCAGAAAGAGCCAGAAAATAACCTGTAATGAAGAGTTAAAGACAGAGGAAAGGTTGAGGCTCAACTCAACCAACCTCCTTTAACCTTGTCTGGGGAAAATAGACAGAAGGAAAAACAAGGAGAAGGCCAACACAACACTAATGGAGCTCTTGTTCAGTCTTTGTTATTAATTTGAACAAGTACACAACAACACAGTTGAGCAATGCTACAGTAACCTTGTCCTCCTCATGGCTCTGTCGCCAGTGAAATATCTGAGCCACCCTTCATTTAAAATCCTTACAAAACTATATGTAAAGCATCATGATTCAATTACATTTCAATATTATGCTGAATATTTATTCACTTATTGACCAAAGAAGCATAAAAAAGATAAAAAAAGATTATGCACAGTCATATTTTCATTTTCTAGAGTTAAATTAAATTCTACTTCTAATTATAAAATAATGTTACAGACTGTCATAAGGTGTGCTTACATAGGCGTTGTTGGGTCCATGAATGTGAATAAATAAACTGTGTGCAGGTTTTGTATATAGTTTGACGGTTTAAAATTAGACTTAAAAGTAAAACTGAAAAAGGATTTTATTTGATTTTTCAGATAAGTTTGATTTTAAATTGAATTTTTTGCAATCTTACTTTGAAGTTTAGTTCAAAATTAAATTAAACATAATATTTTTGCAAACTATTTAATTTAAGTTTATAAACTTTAGTTCAAAAAAAATAATATTTTATTTTAGAAAATGATTTTTTTTTTTAATTTCAACATTAAATAACAATAACAAAATCCATTTTCAAATAAAATGGGCACGTGTGTTCACTCTTTAATAAAAATGTAAACAAGATGTTTATAAATATATGATTTATTTTATTGTACGTTAGTAAAAAAATATACATTATGTGTATGTGCTTACTTTTTTACAACAGTAAAAATTAATAAAATTAACGTTATAAAAATAAATATAAATATTTTTTATAATAAAAATATTTATATTTTTATTTTTTTTATAGATAGTTTTTTATTTTGAATAGTTATTTTAATTTTAAAAAAAGGTAAATTAAAAAATATTAAATAAAAAATATTATATGATAAGATTAAAAACCGTCAAAAAAAATGTGAATATCATTTGTATAATAATATAAAAATCGATATAAATTTGATCTAGATTAACATAAATTTCTAGAATAAAATTAGATCAAATTAAAGATTAATACTTAAATTAAACTGATTTATATTGATTTAACCTGTTTAATCTGTAATTTAATATTTCAATTCATTTTATAAAATAATTGCTAAGTATTAAAAAATATAAGTAATATTAATTTTCAAAATATATGCATTATTTATATTTATTTATATATTCAATAATTTATTTTAAATTTATTAATATGACTGAATATTTGAAAATACATATTTCATTCTTTTTACTTTTTTAAATAGATGAAAGTAGTTTGATGATAACAAACTCAAACTAAATTCAAATTTTATAACTTATTTAGAAAAAATGGATTAGAATAACTTGATAAAAAAAATTATGCGATCCATTTATTTAAAACTTTCAATGATTTTATGAATTTCCTTACACTTATATATCATTTAACAACCCAATATATATAACATTAACTTTCATCTTCTGCAAACAAAACAAGTAAATTATTATAAAGTTACTTGTGTATTCCATAATTTTTTACGTGTCAATTCTCAATATTAAAATAAATTATATATAAAATGAGATACACCTCTTATTTTACTAGCTATACTAAAATAATAGTAAAATTTAAATTAATTTAGTTTTTATTAAATAAGTTTCGTAAATGAAATCTGTTTCTATTTATTTATATTTGGTTGTAGTTTAATCAAAATCTCCAACAATTTGAGTTATAACTAATTTAAATTTTAAAAGAAAGGTTATTTTTTATTTAATTTTAATATTAGGCTGGATAAGGAGTATAATGTGAAATTTTTTGACCAATGAGAAGAAGAAAATAAAATAATGAGTTAAAATGTAGATAAAGATTATGTTGAGTGGCACATGGTTTACCCAATTGAATTATTTAAGTGACAGAGAGAGAGAGAGACAGCATATAAAGAATATTAATTTGAAAGAAGATTAATATAAAGTTATGGATTTTTGTGGCAAAGGTGGAAGTGTCAGAGGCTTTATAATGTTAATGAATAATAATTGAAGGCAAGGGTGGGGAAGAGAGAACCCAAAAGTGGCTTTTTCTATAATGGAATGAGAAAAAGTGAGTATTTCTTTTTGGAGTTAAATAATTAGTTTTTTAATGGTTAAAAAAATGAGGTGTCTCATGGTGTCACGTGGTGTGAGCAGATGGGGGATGGACCACGGTGGACTCTCATAGGAACCTGCATCATCATGTGTCCTTTACTTGGTAAAATTAATTTGCATCTTTTGCAGCAAAATCAGATGACACAAATATCAATGAAACTATTGTCTTAATCCTTAACCCAACTTCATAGCTCCCACTTTTACTTCATTGTTCACTACCAAGACCAGTCAAACTCTTTTAGATTCTCTACATCATCATCAATCTCAATTCAACCTATTTATTTTTCTACATTTTCTTTATTTTCAGTTTCATCAAATAAAAAAATGAAGATTCAGAGACGACAACAACAACATTGTATGAAGTGTTTTTCCAACCATGCACTTGACTAAATTAGTTTGTTTTTTTATGTGGTGCATCTGTACTTTTGACATGTTGTGTTGTGGAGTGAGTGAGGCAGAGGAAGGAACACTCAAAATTCTGGTGCTTTCAAGGAGATGAAGTCATTTGTCAAGCATTTATGGCTCCAAAATAGTTTCCTATTTCAGAAGCAAGATGCTACCATCACAAATTAATCCAATAATATATTATAAAATATCCAATAACATATACAAACAACTAAATGTTATATTTATTTAATATTTGTGGGACATTATTTTGGTATATCAGTCCCTTATATTTAATTGAAATGATAAAGATGTCAAATAAATATATGTGCTTCCAAGCAATTGGGTAGTGGTTATACTAATGAATCGATAAAAAAGATATTTTATTTTTTCATGAGAAAAAACAAATAAAAATAATGTTGTTTTATCAAGTTATTAACCATCGAATTGGGAGATTATATGTAGTTGTAAAATTGGTGTGTATTGGTTTTAATTTGATATAACATTACATAAAAATTGTATGCAGGTAGGTAATTTATGTTGTGATTATTTAACAAAAATAAAGTGTATCTCCCTTGGTAGTCTTGGGACTTGTTTGATTTAAAAAATTTTATCATATATTGATAAAGCTAATATCAGTTGACAAATAAAAAATAAATATAATTAATTTTACTATCATAGAAACTGATTGAGCTAATGACATTTCTGTGTCAAAGTCGAGTTATCACTCCTTAGTTGAAAAATATATATGAAAGAGTTGAGATGGAAAAGAGAATATACCAAAAATTTTAAAGTATTATTATCTAATCAGATTATTTTCATAAACTTTTAAAATTTTCTAATGAAATAACGTATTTTAATAAAGAACATTTTAAATCTTTTAAGAAAATAAATTATTTTCTAAAAAGTTATCATTAATATCTTGTGAAAAAAAGAAGATAGAAATTCATTCATTATAAACATTATTGACCCGTTAATTATAAATTAACAAGTCAAATGGTCAGTTTTTTTTTTCTAACTCTTCAAAAATCACACTTTTATACAAAATTTCAATGAGATAAGGTTAGTTTATTGTATTTTAAAAATACCGCCATGGTCTTGCTATACATAAGTAAATAACTTCAAAATTGTGGGAAAAAAAATAAAGAAAAAAATATGAATGAAAAACTTATCTGACAAGTGACATGGTGACTGAAGAGAAATAATTATAATCATCAGTTTCGAATAATGTTATAATTTTAAAGAAATATAAGAAAATTATTTTATTATTTTGGTTTTTTCCCTTGGTGGGTCAGTTCCTTTGACAGTGCGTGACCCACACCATGTTTGTGGAAGAGATGATAATGTAGTGGACCTTGCTTACATCGGTTCTCTGGTATTTCTTCCTGTACCTCCATACTTCCTGCACCTCCATAAGTAAAATAAAAAGTTAATTTTGCTTTCATCCTCTTCCCTCTTTTCCACGGCACCTCCATACTTTCTTCCATCTTTTTTCTCCACTTTCACTCCATTTTCTTCTTCCACCTCCACCTTCCTGGATTCTCCTTAAAATCTTGACCCTGTTCTTGTTCGATTCAATGGAAAAAAAATTTGCATTCTGGGAATGAGTAAGGGCAAAATGTTCTACCGAAACCTAACCTTCTGGCATCCCCAAAAGATTGAATGTGAAACTTTAAAAATTAAAAAATGCAAATGAAACGAGAGAAACATCAAATAAGTTTCCATTAAAGAAAAAAAAATGAAAATGTCATAATAATAAGTGTACCAAAAAAAAATAAATAAAGATCAATGAAGAAAGACGGAGAATGTAAATTTCAGGTTCGATAATCCTTGTACATTACAAATTATATAATGAGATGTAATTTGTATTATGAAAATGTAATTCACATTTCAGATTAATTATTTAAATTTGTATTATTCATTATAAAATTCAAAATATAATTCACATTACGAATTATTTTTCAAATTTACATTATGAATTGTACGCTTCAAAATATAATTTTGATATCAATTCATATGTAATTTGTATTTTAGACTGTTTTCCAAATTTGGATCATATTATAGAATACGTAATATAAAAATTACACAATGTATATAATCCAAAATATTTATAAATTGTACGATCTGAAACTATAATTACACCATCACTATAATTAGAATTTTAAAAAATAGGGAGTGCTGGAAGGAAACATGGGGTGGAGGAAGAAATTCCCCTGTTTTCTTCAGAGCTAACTGCTGCAATACTGGGCCTTAAGGCCTTACAACAATGTTTTTGAAAACAAAAATACGTCCATTGATTTAAAGAAACGGAAGAAGAGAAGGATATTTGAAGAAGAATATTGCCTTAACAAGATTCGCTATAACTTATTAATTTATCTTTATTTTTTGAATTTTCTATTACTCTTAATAGGAAGTAGACTTCTTCCAATTCTCTTTCACTTTAGCTTTTAATGTTTAAATACTTCAACTTTTAATAAATTATCAATAGACACAATATTTATGTCTCAGTAATTTTACTTTCTTTTTCTAGTCTTAAACGACTACTTTTAAAATAAAAATTTAGAGAAATGGCATATAGTAACTTTAATTTGGCATAAATTTAAAATATCTATTTACAAAAACCAAACCCTTTAACCTTATCAAGATATAGTTTGGTTTTGTCTACTAAGATGGTTATATATTTTTATTTAAGTAAAAGAAGAGAAAATGATTTGGTCGATTAGTAATGGGAATACAAACTAGATCATTGTAAGTAATAATATAGAAATGGTAAACTTTGAATATTGTTTGCTGATTCATAATTCACAAAGATAAATTAAACAAAATCTACATAATAAGAGTTTGTTTAAATCGTTGGAAGAAATACTAAAATTAATTAAATAAAGTAAGTTTAATTTTTTTTTTTAAAAATAAAAAATAAAACTATCGCAAGAAAGAAAAATTTAAGTGTAACTTTAAATTGCAAGAAAAATCAAACTTTTTACCGAATAATTATTCATAATTTGAAGGATTAGAGAGTTTTCGATTTTGGAATTCATGATTTAAGAAGTGAAAAGTATGGTGTGTTTTGGTTTGTTTTTTTAGTTCAGAATCTAGCTTTTGTCTTCTAACGCTAATGTGTCATTCGGCCTTTAACTTATCTTTCTTTCATCTACTAATTTGGAATTCAATGTCTCTCTTTAATTACATAAATTATTATTTAAAGTAGAAAATTAAAATTACATATCCTATAAAAAAAAATAAATTCCCCAAATCTAATGCTACAAAATTAATATATTTAAATATATTTAAATTAAAAATTATAGTAGTAAGTGACTTAAACTTTTCTAAAACAATGAGAAAATAGACCAGGAAATTATAAACTAGTATGATACTCGCTATTTTTATAGAAAGCGATAGACATTATATAAAAAAAAAGTTAAAACCATGGAAAAACTTAATTTGATTTTTTTAATTAAAATGATATTAAGTCGTGATATTTCTTCTTACCAGCAAAATGATAGCTGAACTAATATACTTGAGTTTCTTTTATTGTGTTAAATTCTGTTTCGACAATACTTTTTTTACTCAGTGAAGTCAAATTACTCCAAAAAACTATTAAGAGTGAGTAAACTAAAAAAACATTAAGTTCCAAAGAAGTAAAACTAAAAATCATCCTACTAGTAGAGATGTAGTTAGGCAAATCAATTCATAAACTTGTCTTTGTATTCAATTGTTTCATAGATGAATGATAAAAACAAACTGTTACGTAGATATTAATTATATTTCTGAAGCAAATGTTTCACTGTTTCATAGATAGAAAGGTATGAATTCAGTGATCTAAAGTCAAATTGGCAAAAACAAAAACCAGATTCATGTAAGAAAATTGAGGCATGAGCTAAAATTCAAAAGGGGTCAACAAAAGTGAAACCAATCACCCCATCTGCATATTATTAATAATATGCTTTAAAAAGTATTGGAAAGGTAGAAACAACTATTGACACCACACATGAGAGTTCCATTGGATTCCATATACGTTTGCAGTGTACAGAGAGTAAAAGACACTTAATTGATGTAAAAGAAGAATAATCTTTATCTAAAACAAAAGGAATGCGACGTGACAGCGAAAGATGAATGGTAAAAACATGATTATACGTGAAAAAGAGAGAAACAATAGACGCTGTGTGTTTCTTTTGGACTAATCCTATTTTGAAGAAAAAACTAAAAAACAATCATGAATGACAAGAAAAACAAAATACATGGTAGCTTATTGAGCCTTCCAAGCTCAATGCAGTGCAGTCTTCCTATTTGACCACCCAATCAAAGGCTTCAAAAAGATATAAAATGATCTTTTGAAACCATTTGCTGCAATATAAACAAAGGACTATGTCATTGGATGCTCCCATCACCCAAGACATAACAGTAATAATAATAACTTTGGTTGAATTACTCTAAAAGGTAGAATCCAAAGCTCAAATAGTTAGATTCTACCCAATGCTCAATACATGAATGAATATGATCTTCCCCTACTCCTACAACCTACTTAAAAAAAATTAAAACAAAGCCTATTTTCCTAAAACAAACATGTGTGATGATGATGATGACTTCTGAGTTCTGTCATAATGAAAATTGAGAAATGGTTAAGGTCGGTTAGGAGCACAAGCTTTATCTAACAAATGTCTTGTATTTTGAATTTGAATTCAGCTTTTTGATGATGTTGTTAGCTTAGCCTTGCATGTTCTGCATCTTTGAAGATGTAGAATTTTGTTCAGAAGCTGTTTGTGAAGCTTGTGAACTACCAGCCACTGTTGCTGTCATACCTGTTGATGTTGTTGGTGTTATAGTTGTGGTAGCAGTTCCTGTTACTGAAACTGTCACATTTTAGCCATCAATTTTATGTTTATGTCAACAATGCCAACAAGAAATAACAAGTTTTGGCATTAAAAATATCACCTGCAGTAGTAGTTGGCACTGATACTGAAGAAGGATAAGACAATATCCCAGTGGAGCCATAAGGGTGAGGCAAAAATGGAAACTGTGGCATTTGAGGGTATTGAACCCCAAAACCTTGAGCCTGAATACTCTGTGCATATTGACCATAATAGGGATAAATATTATGGATCAACCCTACTGCACCAGAAGCTCCAGCAGAAGGGTAGTAAGCTGAAAATTGTTGAACTCCATAGACATTATAGTAGTTCTGCAAGAGTTTACACCTAAGAGTGTTCCATAATAATGCAGGAAAATGAATCAATGTAGTTGCTTGTAAAAACTTTATCATAATTAACACCTACCATAGGATACAATGTGTCTTGTGAATATCCAGAATATCTGTCAGCAGATTGAATTGACATCAGAGAAAATGACAGAAAATTGAAAACAAAAATGACCATATCCTTAAAACAAGTTCATGTTACCCGTAAGCTGAATAAGGAAATGTGTATTGCCTAGGAGGTTGATGGGAAAATGTAGCAGTAGATGAAGAACCATGATAAGAAGTAGGTGGAGGCCTGAACCGTCCTGCACCTACAATGTGAGTTTACATTTCAAATCCTTTCTTCTCTTATAACACAGTTAATTTTGTTTTACATTTACTAAATAACCAACCATTGAAGCTGGTACCTTCTTGCCTAGGATGAGTTAAATCTATTAGGATATGAAAGAACAAGGAAACTCAAACTTGTTTTTGCAAAAATATGCAGAGTGAACTCAACAAAATAACCTGATATCTTACTTTATGAAAAAAATGGTAAAGCATGAGAAAAAAAGGAAGAACAATGTAAGGAAAGGGACCATGCTGAAAAGTTGGTGGTCGGTTCTTGTTTGCACCAAGAGAAGCAAGATTGCAGTTAGCCCTTCTTCCATCAATAACTGGAGATGGGTTCTGACATGCTCTCATGGCTGCTTCAGGATCCTTAAATGTGACCTTGGGAAACAACAAACCAAAGACTCATTGTTCAAGATCATGCAAGTACAACCATAAATGGAATAAACATGCAGATATAAACTATCACAAAATCCAGAAGGTAAAACAAAACTTACAAAGCCATAACCCTTGGATCTCCCAGTGTTCTTATCAGTGATCACAACAGCCTCCAAGATCTCTCCAAATTGCTCAAAATACCTTCTCATTGTGTCCCTCTGAGTCTCCCAAGCCAACCCTCCAACAAAGATTTTGGTAAAAGTTGTGTCATTGTATTGCTCCTGGTTGTTACCACCTACCATCTGAGCTTGCTTTTGTTGAGACATTGAAGGAAAATCAAATGCAGGAATTTCCCAACAGAAGCAAGAAGCCAAAAATCCGAAATACAAAACCAGAAAAAGAACAAAACACAAAATCCAAAGACAATGAGAGGGTGAAAGGGGAGAAGAAAAGAAGAAGAAGAAGAAGAAGAAACGGTTAATATTAAAGGTTGGCTAAGAAGTTGTTTCTTCTAAAAACCCATCAATGAAAACACTCGTGCACTCATGATTCTATTCGTGCTAGTCCTTCTTAACTTTAAAGAATGGTTTTTGTTTTTTTTTTTTTTCTGAGGCTATTATAGCTACTTTTCTACATTCACAGCAACAACACACTCCTCAGATTCCTCAACACTTCACATCGCCCCTAACAGAAAAACATCATTGCTGTCGAAGGAGTGAAAAGAAAAAGAAACTTTCTTACAAGAAAACATTTACATGCCAAAGAAACTTAGTTGCTTGCTTGTTGGGCATGGAGAAGAAGAGAGAGTAATAATAATGATAAAAATAAGGAGACAAAAAAGCTGCTAGTGGGTGCCCACAACAGTAGTAGGGCACATAGGCTGTCTCCAATGAAATGTCAAAGACCAAAAGACCAATCTTTCTCGTTGTAACCCACTTTCTCTCTTCTTCTATATCCACACCAAACACAAAAAATAATAATAATAATGAATCTTATTATATAATATGTTTGTGGTAATGTTGATTTTAGTCAAGCCATTTTGCTGTCTCTTCAACCTCATCTTCCTCACAAATTGATTGGCTCCAACCTGTCCTCCAAATCCATGACATTGTGGAGCACCATTCAAATTAACCTTGGAATCTCAGAAATTAAATTGATGGATGCTTAATTATTTTGTTGGTAGCAATTCCTCTGGCGCAAATGCTGTTATCAGTGCTCTTTATCCAAATGATTTCTCTGCTATAGTAGACAAAAAAGAACATCAATTGTGTTCCTTAATAACCTGGTCATGGTCCTCCCTTCTGAAATGCAAGGGAAAAGTAGAACAATGAGTCTGTATTTACCGCTATGTTGATACAATGTAAAGTATAACATAGTGTCCATAAAGGGATACACAACATAACTCCACTATTTGCAGTTTTTGATGGAAAAGAAAAAGAAGGGGCATCTAATGGTGTGTGTTTTGATTCTGAAGTTCTTATCTTTGTCCTAAATTTTACCGGCTTTCTGTTTTGACAGTTATAATGAATGATGGTATCTAGCAGAGATTCTTGTAAACGGTGTTCTGATAGAGAAATGTGTTGCTACTGTTCTTTCAAACCTCAAAGGAATGTGAGTGTTACTGAATTGTGTACGTACTTTGTTGGGTGCACTCAGAAAACGAGGAATAACATAGAGTCGGATATTTATTTTGATAATGATATTTTTAACTTACAAGTTTAGTCACTCTTCTTCGGTTTTTTTCGGTATTTTGACGTGATAATATAAATATTATTTTTTTTTTCTTTTTAACTTATGTTAAGAACAATTGATCATGTCTTTTTATATAGATTCACTTAGGTTTTTAAAATTTATATTATGATTTTTTTAGTCGGTAACATAGCATTAAATTTTCATTTTTGTGTATGATATAAATTTCTTTCATTTATTCTTGTATGAGTATAACTCTCTTATTATAAGTATATCCATTTGGGCTAACTACCATTGACAATATTTTTCAAAATGAAATTTCTGGGCTGGACCCAATTTTTATCAGGCCGAAAGACAAGCAGGTTGGTCCATGGAATACGCGCATATTCACTATTTTTTTATCATAGTAAAATATAATAAAAATAAATAATTTTTTTTATAATTTAATTATAAAGAATTTTTATTTGTTTTGTAAATAAATTTTTAATTAAAAAAATATTAAATTTATCAAAAATGGTCAAATTCAGCTAAATATAAAATAATTATTCATAATTTAAAAATATAATAAGTAATATTGTGTAAATAAGATTATGAATAATTATTTAAAAATCTTTAAGTTTCTTTGTTGTGATTATTTGAAAATCTTATTTTTTATTGAGGATATTCTAGATTTTATTCATTTTTATTAATTTGTAAAAGTTAATTCGCAAGTCCTCAAACCTAAAGTGATGTAGGGTGAGTCAAACCTATTAATTCACACGTGTTAAACAAGTTATAACATGTCCAAAATCATTTTGGCGAGTCAAGATAAGGTGAGTTGACACACACGGTCACCATTAATCTTATAAGTGTTAGTATTTTATAGGGATGATGAGGTAGGACAAATACGAGTTCAACTATCTTATTCTCATCTTTGAAGTAAAATTTTATCTCATTCCTTATCCTATTACTTAATGAGTATGTGAACTATGATAGAACAATAATGATTTTGTTTTACACTATATTTTGATTTTCCTTTTTACGTGGCTCTCTTTGCATCGTAAAATACAGATGAAGCAATGGAGTAGAGAAATAGAACAAGAAAAATCATTATAAAATTTTAGTGCATAGAATTTTTATTATAATATTTTTTATTAATTGTTGAATTTTAAAATTTATATTTTATTATAATATATCAGATCTTACAATATAAAACATTTATATTTTAATCATTTTTATATGAAGTATATTTTATTAAGTTAATATATTTAATTATGTACAAAGTAAATCGCATTTGGAAATCTTTACTTAACTTAATGATTAATTAATATCACTATCAGAAAATGTGTCAATAATAATTAATTTTAGTTGTTAGGCACTATGGTGACCAATTTAAATATAAATCTATAAAATAAAAAATTATTGATCACTAAAATAATCATTATTATGAATAAAAAAATATAATTGGTCTCTAAATTGGTTTCTAAAGTTTAGCTATCAAAGTTTTAGCTACTAAAAATGATTAGTTGCTAAACATCAACTATCAAGATACTTTCTACTAGAGAGATTGGTTTCTAAGTTAGTTTCTGATTATTAATAATCAATTATAATTTTTTACTCACAATAATTTTGTATTTTTTTTTTTTTGTAAATTAATATCTAAGTTGGTATCTATAGTCAATAGCAACTTTTAGCTACTAAAATTAATTGTTAATAAAATATTTTATTGTTGTACATTTTATAATAATAGTTATTTAAGTACATTTTTTTTGTTTAAAGTATATATAGACTCCAATTATTAGGTGATGCATTTATGAATCTTAATAGCATGTTCATTTGATGTTAATGCAACCTAAAAAATAAATGTATGTTTGCCCAAAAATAGCAAAAATAAAGCTTGTCTAATGAATTCACGTAAATGGAAACCAAACCTTATAAAAAAATTTGTAAAGGAAACAATTTATTTTAGGAAATGAATTTATGTGTTTATACTCGGTGATTAAAAACAAATTGGTTTATATTTAAATAAGTATAATATAATTAATTATCTATGTGTATGTATTTAAGAATTTAATTTTTCGTTCGATTAGTATAAAAACTTTTGTAAATATCGACAAACTTTACTGATAGAAATAAATTTGTTGGTAAATTTAAATTTATTGACGGATTTCGAAATTTAAATTATTGATAAATATTTTTGTTGGTAATGAATTCATTAGTAAAATTGGCTAATAAAATTTGTCAGTAAATAAAAATCTGTATTACTGATGGATATTTCAATCGGTAATGTATTCAACGGTTAATTCTGTTGGTAATTTTTAATTTTTATTACTAATGAATTGTTTTGTAAGTAAATATATCAGTAAAATGAGCAACAAATCTCTTGTTAAGTTGGGTTGGACTAGTCGGGTTGATATTCGACCTGGACTAGTTGGGTTGACATTCATCTTGAACCACTTGATTAAACCTTTGACTCAACTTGACTTAACTCGACTTTCATCTCGAACGATTAAGCTTGACCTTCATCATGAGTCGACGAGGCTTAACCTTCGTGAGTGGAGCAAAAAGAAATGGAATTTCAATTTTTTTTCAAATGAATTTTAAATTTTACTATTTTAATTATTTGAAATACTTTCTTGAAATTCCTCAATTTCAATTTTTTTTTATTTTTTTAACCAAACAAGTCATTCTACTTCAAAAAATTTCAAATGCTCAAAATAAATAAAATACTCAATTAAACTCCTTCATCCAAACACAACAAAAGGGTAATGTGGAGTTATGATTTCATGTTTTACATAAAACATTAGAGGATCACTTTGTTTTGGTCCAAAATGATTTTCTTTTTCTTTTATCTTGAAAGACCTTATGTAGTATGGGTTTCTCGATAGTTGCAGCACGCACTGGATAGTTGATTTTTGAACCCCTAATAATTACTTTCTACACTACCTCGTACATTGAAATGTTAAGATGAATCTTTCAAAATCCTTATCCTTTCTCCAAAATGTTATCTTGGATGAAATAAAATGTTTATGGATTGCTTGCTTGAACAAATTTCATTATATATATATATATATATATATATATATATTTTAACTTTTATTGGAATTTAGATTACAACTATTAAATTGTTATATTATGGGACCAAAATGTTTTGAATTAGTTTGTAGCCCAATTCCGAAATCTGCCCTGAATAAGGTCGGGTATATATCTTTAACTGTCATGAGTTATGCTATTTGTACTCTCCTTTTTCTTCTAAATGCTTTCAATTTGTTGATTCAAAATAAACTTAAATATTATAAAATATTTTTTAGAATTTTTTTATACTATTAATAAAATAAATATGTTTTGAAAGTTACTTTAAACAATTTTGACAAAATTAAATATGTTCAGAAAAATATATTCTGTGAAAAAAAAGTATTTAATGGAATATTTTTAAATTTTTTTACACTTTAAAATGTATATTTAGAATATTTTTTCATTTTCATGTTTTGCAACATAATTTTTAAAATGTTAAAGAAAATAACTGTGTTTAGAAAATACATTTCAAAAGGTAAAGAGATTTCTATTTAGAAAATGAGTTTGTGGAACACTCTTTTTCCTTTGATCAGTTGGGCCTCTTCCGCTTGCTCAACGGAGGATATTAGTGCAAGCCCAAATCGTTTAGTTCTAACAGTTTGATAAAATAAATTATAATTAAGTTTATTTTCTATTAAAAAATAAAAATAAATTGTAAATTATAAGCTTAACCCTGTTCAATATAAAATCCAATAGAATTACCTTTTTAGTATTATTTTTATTAGTTGACAACATTGAACTTTCAAAAACCAATTTATGTAAAAAATTATGTTAACATTTTATATTTTGTTTATTTTTTGTATTAAAATTAGTATGAAATTATTTCTCAGTGTTATAATAAACTGTTCAATGTTAATTTGTCAAGGTGAATCAATTTGAAATAAATCTAAGTGCTCTACACCTTTGTTGAAAAAAAAAACACATTTTTGAAATTATATTTTCTTTGTTGTTTAAAAAGCATGTAATTTATTAAAATAAAAAATGTCGCAATGAGACATAATTCCGAATATTCTTAACTAAAATTTTATAAAAAAGTATGCGAAAACATTTATTCATTATTTTTTCCTCTATACTGTGCATCTAACACCTTTGTGGCCTAATTACATTTCTATTAATTGATGTTCAGTATTAAACAACAATTTCTTCTATCCTATAACTCTAAAAAAATTAACTTGGATGAAAAGTGAATATTCTATTTTTTTTAAATTATAATTTATATATAACTTAAAATACTTTGTTCTGATTTTTTTAAATTATTATTTTATTTTTGTAAGCTCTATAAAATATTAGTTCCCTATAAAATTATGAGGTTATTTTCTTTTCTTTTTATTATCATAACACACAAAGAAGTCCGCGATTAGGATAATATGAACTAATTGAATTTTAACCTCTTAAGAATAGGTTTGGATTTCTCTAGCTTTCTTTTATAAAAAATAAGGTCAAAGAAACTAATTTGATATAAACAATTTAAAAATAATTAGTAATTTTAAATATATATATATATATTAATGAACCATTTGCTATACAAATTTGAAATTGATTTGGAAATGAGATAAGAAAATCAGAATAATTTTGATAGAAATTATTGTTGATGCGAATAATATTATAAATGAGTAAACTAATGAAAATATTAGGTTTACGGAAATCTTTATGCTTTGTGAGATGTATTGGTTTGAGTTAAATTATTTTAGTTCTATTTTGGTTTAGTTTTAATTTTTAGAATATTTGTAGCTCTTATTTAAATATTATGTTAATTAGTAGGTTAAGTGATTTGAATCTACGAGTTAAAAAAGTATAATTTGATTAATATGTGGAGGAAAAATTGTTTTGCAGTGAAAATTTACTTGTTTTAGTTTAGTTACAATAAAAAAAATTAGAATTTTATATTTTTTCACACCATTCAAGCAATTATATACTGAAGTGATGAATTTAAAGCTCAAGGTGTGATGGTAGCTACAAAACCGATAAAGCGAATAAGAATGAATGATTTGTAGGTGATTTGGTGTTCAAATTCACAAATTTGAGAGCGAGAGAAGGAGAAGATTAGCGGAATTGAAAGATTTTCAAATCTCGCTTCAAACTGAAATTATTTGAGGTATACATATGCAAATATAGTTTTACTATCAAATTAAAAAACACTTTCTTTATGCCTTTGAGGTGAGTTATTGGCCTATGGTGAATTTTGTGTGTGTGCGAGATTGATAGAGTAACCAAACGCAATAGTGCTACGAGTGTGGTGAGGTTCCAAGATGGAGGCTACAATTGTGGTGAGGGGATGGATGTTGTGGTTGAAGATGAAGCAGTTACCAGAAGGGAACCAATTCCTTGAAGTGCAAAAGGTGAAGGAAATTGATTTCTATGATGCTGGAACTGATTGCATGACATTGCAAAAGAAAAGGTAATGGGTTCCTATGACCTTGTGAATCACTCCAAATGAACACACCACTAGAGTTTTTGTTACTTAGGAAATTAATAATGGATCAAATGAGAGAAAATTTTTAATAATTGTGTTTCCTTGAAAAGTTTGGTCACTCAAGTGTTTAACATCATGTTCAAATGCTAAGGAAGAGATTGCATAATTAACTTTTCTTTAAAGGGATGAAATTCAAGTAAGAAACATCTCACTCAAGTAATTATCCATGTGGATGAAACTTTCATTTCTTTTTGTTTAATTTAGATTTAGATAACCATATATTGTTATTAATTGTAATTGATATTGTGGTTGTTGCACTATATGAAAAATATGAATGAAATATTTTTATAATGAAGTGTGAATATTTAAGATATTGAGAATGAGATATGTCAAAATGTGTTGAGATGATGTCATACATATATCATTAAAATGTGTTAATGATTAAGTGTATGTGTGATTAACATGTGTCACAATGTTACGCACAAACATGTATCATATGGAAATAATCATATCTCAATGATTGATGGGAAATGACTATTACCGAAATTTTAAACTTTGTTTGCTGATATAATAGAAGTTATGGGTGCATTTAGAATCTTTTACCAAAAAATTTAGTTAGGTCTTATATAAGGAGCACAATATAGGGTGAGTCATGTGGGCTAGCTCATAGTCGTCCATTATAAGAAAGTGTGGAATGGAATGAACATTTAAGTTTATTGGTCCATATCGACATGTCTCGCATAACCCATAGCTAGCATAAGCTAAAGTGTGGGATAATTCGTTCTATCTTGCAACTTGCGTTAAATTTATTTGTAATTATATGATATGGTTTGTAGGTTGAACATGATTACATATTTTTAATCATTATGTCATCAATGTCATATATTTACAAGGATGAATCTAGATTTTCTTTCACAGTCCATTTTAACATAGTTTTTTCATGGTATGCTTCCTTATTTACTTGTAATAAATAATAAATCATTCATCTTTAATTTTCTTTGTTGTAATTTGTTTGAAAACCTTATTTTTTTATAGAGGGCATTTTAGATTTTATTCATTCTTTTAATTTATCCAAGTGACTCGCAAGCTCTCAAACCTAAAGCGATGTAGGGTGAGTCAAACCTATTAACTCATATGTGTTAAGATACAAAATGAGATATTGAGAAATAGAGTTTTATGAATTATAATGATATTTTACTGGTTTGCAGTAAAAATAAAAGAAAATATCAAGTATGCAACTAAGTCACATTACTGGAGCTGAGTCATGGAAGTAGAAAAGAAAAGACAACCTATTTGAACTTTCTAGTTGAGCACAAGAGATGGAGCTGAGTCTGGTGAGAAAACCCTCTTTGCAAAAAAATTTAGAACCCAAATCCATGAGGCTGAGCAGCCAAGAAAACCTTTCGAAGAAAGAAAGGTCATGTGCTAAGCACTAAGACAAGGGGCTAAGCTGATAAGGAAACCCACTTGTGAAGTAACCCCTTGGCTGAGTACCAAAAGTTGGGCTGAGCACCGTCCAAACATTTTTATAAATAAAGACCTTGGGTCTACATTTCAGACATTGAGTGGAGGTCCAAAAATGTACCAGTAAGATAGAATAGGGTCTGTGAGGTACGATGGAGATGCTCTTAGTGTAGATCTTATATGTAGATGCTGTTGAAATTGCATTGTAATATTCTATGAGTAGCTGAACTCCCTCATGTCCATGTTTGATATAATCAATCTTGATTTTAGACACTTCTACTTCTTGAGTATTTTTCTTTGCTTTTATTCAATTGTTTGTGATTTGATTTATGCTTAATGATGACTTGATCACTCATCTTATTTAACGGGTTTGATTTGAGTTGGAAGACCGGTCTCAACTTGTGTGGATGATTTGACGACTCATCCTATTTCATTGGTTTGGATTGATTTGAAAGACTGATCTCAAACTAAGGTCCAATCAATCATCATACCTGTACTGGTGCTTATTTAGTAGCTAGAGGGGATGCTGGGGAAGAGAGTCTTGCACATTAAAGCAAGGATTCATTCTACCATGAGTTAAGGAATACATTGGGTTTGAAGCCCTTAGGTTCTGGTGTATCAAGGACGAACCTAAATCTACATAGAAAGAGAGTACTCCCAGGACATTGAATGATTTGCATAACAAGTTAACATGATGATAATGGTATAGTAGAAGAAGATGAGATGAAATCAATTCATAGCTCATACTCCGCTCAGTCTAATTATTATTATCTATTTTTACATGCACTCTTTATCACAAACCAAAAAGCCAAAAATCAAACTACCAATATACTTACTAAATCTATGTGAATATGACACTTGTTGATACTACTACGTATTAGTGTCCTAATTCTTTATTACTTTTCCTAACTCTTTATTACTTTTCCTTCCACAAAGTCACATATGGCTAATAAAACCAGTTATCAGTGTCCTAACTCTTTATCACTTCTCCTTCTACAAAGTCCAAATTGGTGTAAGATATCAGGAATCTACAAATAAATTTTCTTTAAGGATAGGGACATGAAGGTAGAAAGGTAGCTTGATAAACCTAAATAGAATTGGGGGATTAGAATAAAAGACATTGAAATGTTTAACAAAGCCTTATTAGCTAATTGGAAGTGGATACTAGGTGTAAGAGACTAGGGATTATGAAAGGATATCCTATTGTAGAAAATATGAATCTTGGGAAGGCTTAAATATGAATACAAGACGATGGTTTGACCATAATATTGAATAAAAAGTTTGTTCAGAGTCTAGGATCAAATTTTGGAAAGATACATAAGTGAGAAATGTTCTCTTTAAATTCCTTAGGTTGAATGAAAATTCAATTATTGTGGATGAAATAACAAAGGAGTTTGGGAGATGAACTAATAAGGGTGAGAATGGACAATAAAATGGAGAAGAGAATGATTTGAGTGGAAAAATAAGTCTAATTTATGTGTGTAATAAATCAAAATCTAGTGAAGGTGAAAATTTATCGATTTGGAAAGATGAGGAGAAAACATATTGTAAAATTTGCATACACAAAATTGAAAGGTTCATAAACAACAACATTATTAGATATATAACATATTTTTGTGCAAATATACGGTCACAATATTTTAGATCGAATTTGACTGATTTTTAAATTTGAACATTTTTTTTAAAACTAAGATAAATAACTATTTCTACCGAAAAATATACTTATAAAATAAATAAAAATTATTTAGAATAAAATTATCTATACCTATATATATATATATATATATATATATATATATATATATATATATATATATATATATATATATAATGAAGATGTTTATTTTGGTAATTGTTCCGTAATATTTTTATGTCCACATTTTAATACCACTTCTACCCAATTTTATCTTTTAATTTTGTATCTATTTTTATATAATTAATTTTTAAGAATATACTTTTTTTTTAAAATTTAATAATAATTAGAATAATTAATTTTACTTTATTTTATAATCATAAGTGGATGCAGAAGCACATGTGTTTGCACTAATTCAAATAAATTTTTTTATAACAATAATAATAATAGTTATTTCATTATTTTTTATTATGATAAAAAATGAATAAATAGCTCAGTGTATTTTCACTGATATATACACGCATGTGTTTAAAGAAGTAGGTAAAAAGTAAGGTAGATTTTAGGCACGTGAAATTATTTGTTACATTTCTTCTCCAAAACACTCATTTACTCAGTCCCATCTTTTTGTCTTACCATGACTTCTTAAATCTTGAGAGCTTGCTAGTTTTCGATATTAATAATTTCAGGAGTGAAAAAAAAAATTTAATTATTCAGAGTGGTAAGTAAACACGTATACGACAAAACATAAGACGCTGTCGCCATTGTTTTTCTATAAAAAACTAAATACTAAGAACCCTAAAGTCGACATGTATACGATAGAAGACATACACAGAGATAAATTATATAGAATTTCCATTGGCGAATGGTGTGAGATATTTGTCGATGGAAAAAGGACCCACAAAGGAGAGAAAAAGACAGCACGGTGGTGAAGGCAATTGCCAATTAATAACAAACAATCCTGTCGTTAAACTGTTTGATTCTTTGATTCATCCACTTCGCCACTTCGCAAATGCATGGCTAATATTTATATAAAATATCAAACATTTCCGTCTACATGTATTAATATTTTCTTGTCTCATTCTTTTTGTTTCTTTCTTTCTTCGGAGTACGTACGTACGTTGTCGTTCCTTTCATCATCGCAACTCGACATACACAAATATCCTTTTCACAAAACTACAAAATATCGATTGTGAAATCCTCTAATCAATCCTTCTTTTCTCGAAACCTCACTTTCGTTTCAACCTAGCTAAGCTACCTCAATGTGTTAAATTAGGTTTAAGTTTTTAATTATTTTTGAGGCTGACATAATTGTTCTTTTGTTTGGTCGTGTACACGTATCGTGATGAGTTTGGTTCATATAGAAATATGGACACATAATTGGCTATTGGTTGACAGGTATATATGTTGTGCTTCTTTGCTACATTTCAAAATCGGGTTTGTGGTTATTCCCACACTTTCGTTGCAAATTCTAAAACATAATTGCATCTGTGGCTTCTCTTACACAGGATACGTTTCTCAACTACTGACAAAAAATTCAACTAGGGTGTATTATTCATTTTATATTAACTAATTTAAGGTAACCAAATTAATGCTCGAACTAGCATATGCCTTTTGTATACAATATGAACAAAAAACATTAATAATTCAAAAATCTTTTGCATGATGATTATCCAATAATTGGTAAAAACATGTAAGGTATAATAATAAATCAAAGAATAAATTTTATTATGATAGGTTTAAACTCAGTATTTTGATATTATATTAAGACATAATTTTTTAAGTTTAATTCAACAAGTTTAAAAGATAATTGTTTATATATTGTAAATTAATCTTATTTTCGATCCATGTGAAACCTTGTACCATAAATTTCAACCCTTTTACAGTAACATATCAAAAGAAGGTTAATAACAAAAACGTACACAAACAAAAATTCGCAACCAAATTAGCTAAAAATAGAAATACAATAATATATTCAAACAAATAAGCATATTTATCTTAAATTTTAACGTATTGAACTAACTTATAATCTTTTTAATATCCTAATATCTCTATAGGTCTTACTGTCATACAAGTATATTGCTGAGCACCACGATCAAATTCAAATTTAAAACATTATCTTAAATTGATAATTAGGTGGATGTTTGATTAGACTATAATATCTAATCTTCTTTCCAATAGATAAAGAAAAGACTGTAATATTTAGTCTCTTATAACTATTGCCATTATAAATAAATTTTGGATACAGGTCGATTTTTTTGTTTGTGACATTGATTTTTGTTTTTTAAATAGTACAATTGAGGGTTCAAAGTTTATGAAATAAATATTATTATACGAGAAGTATATTTGATAATTCAAATTTTGTGAACGCTGATATGTGTCTTTAGGATACTGCTTAAAGTATAATTAATGATTATAAATTTTATCACTTTTATATTAAAAATTGAAATACTTAACTCTTTTAATTAATTATAATATAAATTCATATAATATATTTTATAAAGACAAAAATATCTTTTAAAATTTTTAAACAACATCTTTTTTACATATAAATAAACATTTTAAAATTTTTAAAGTCTCTACTAAAATAATCTCTCTCAAACTCTAAAGAATGAGTCTCTTGATGAAAGTTTAAAATATAAAGACTTAAATATTTGAAAGACACGGATCATTAATTTTTTCAAAAAAAAAATCTCTTTAAAATTTTTATAACAACATTAAAATATAATTATTTTATTATTTTTAATTTAAACTATTTTATGTTTAATTACATCTTATTTTTAGCAACATTAACTATTTATTGATATATATCAAATAAAATATTAAAAATAATTGTACAATAATTATAATATTTTTTTCTCTAAATAAAATAAAATAAAATAAATAATTATTAGGTCAGAATTAATTTAATATTATAATTAATTATAAATTTATAAAAAATTCTATAGATATTATTTATTCTTAACGAGAAGGACACTCGTTAGACACTGTTTAGTAAAACTTTTTATCTAAACTTATCTAAACATATCTAAACATTACTGGAAAAATGTTATCTTGAATATACTTGGTGGTCTTTAGTTTATCTTTCCAATTATTCATTTAGACAAGAAAGAGAGAGAAGAAAGTGTGATAGAAATTGCAACTATAATTACTTTTCTAAATAATTGGTGCTGTAAAATAACTTTCGTTCATTTTCTTAAATAATAATTTTAAAATAAAAATAGTACGTTTTCATCCTTCAATTACCTCTGGTACTATTTATATTATATAAAAATAATTTTTTCTGATTAAAGAAAAAAGTGCAATTTCATTTCTACAACTTTTTCTTTTACAATTTTTACGATCAGGGGCCAGATATGAAGAGAGATATGTTAGATATAGAGTCCGTACTCTCTATTAAAAAATAGTTATAAGAAAAGTATTATTATAAGTGAGTGGAAAATATGTAAAAATAATATAAATCTTATTATGACTAAAACCTTCCAATTATAATCTTTTAGTTCAGAAGATGAAATTAAATTTATACTCAATTTTCAATCACTGCTGCCTTTGAAATTGTAAAACTCATGTGCTATTAAAACCCAATAGTCATTTGCTAGCATAGGCATGAGCATCCATTTTTAAGAATAAATACAAACAATATTATATATATATATATATATATATATATATATATATATATATAAATTAAAGCTTTAGCCAATTTAAAAATGATCATATATTTAAAAAAGTTAGTTGTTACAATAATTACTTTAACAATTATAGTTATAATAGTTTTTTAATTAGTTGGTAAATTGAATATATCTATACTTGTGCTATCAAAATTTATTAATTTAAATTTCTTTTACTTATGAAATAACATGGATTTCTTTTGTACTTCATTTAATGTTTTTTTTCTCTCATAGTTTTGCAATTCTTTGATGAAAATCACCAAAAGAACAAAAGTTGTAGTGTTGTATTCAACTATGTTGGAGATTCTAATTAGAAATCAAACTTATTAAAAATATATGAATGAGACAATTTTCATTTTTCAAACTAATTTTAAGGATGAATTACTTTTTGAGATGATATATCATCTCATTTTTATTCTCAGATTTAATGTTTTTATTGTGGGTTAGAAATCCTATTATCGATTACATAAATATATAAATCTCATGAGTTGAAATTTTGGTTAATTTTGTGAGTTATATATGTTTTTGTCCCTTAACTTTCAGTAAATTTTAGAATTTATCCATTTCAAAATTTTGAACCAATTTAGTCCTTTATTTTTTGAAATACGTGGATTTAATCCTTTTAATCAAATTTTGTTAGGTTTATTTCATATTTCGTACGCATTTCAAAATTGTATTTGAGTTGTTTATATTGTTTGACACATTTTTACTTTAATGTTGTCAAATACTATTATGAAACATGCTTGAAATGTCAAATAAACTTAATAAAATTTGATTAAAAAGACTAAATCCACGTATTTTAAAAGATGAATGACTAAATTGGTTCAAAATTTCGAAATTAACTAATTCCAAGATTAACTGAAAGTTAAGGGAAAAAAAACATATTTAACCTTTTGGCGTAAAATTTGAAAGTAAATTAGTGGTATGTGAAGACAAATTTAGATGAAGAAATGGTTAAAAATTGGTGGCAATTGTTAACAACTTGAACGGACACAGTGGCCCAGAAGTGTGAGGACGATATTGATTTTTTGCACAATGGCAATCAGTGTTCAAAGTAAACGGGTCGCTCTTTGTTACTCTCTTATTGAAACTTTGTCGTGGGAATCCTCCATGATCATTGAAAAGAGGAAAGAAAGAAAAAGCTGGTGTCCTCGGAAAGACAGGGAAAAAAAAAAAGGATACGTAACTGATGGCTACTGATAAAAAATTAAATAATTAAATAAATAAATAACTGATGATGGATGGATCTACCACATTTATGTTACATGCTAACTATTAAGGTTAGGCAAGTGACAACAATGTCTAATCAGAAACCTTAAATTCATGATTGTAGAAGCCAAAGGAATAATAATCACTTCGTATTAACATGAATATATGCAAAAACTTATTAAGCCTAGCTAGCTACAGTAATAGTAGTAGTAGTACTAAAGATTGAAACGAAGGAATCTCCGGCAAATCACATGGAGGATTAAAGTAGGGGAGAGAGTTGTCTCCTTCTCTGATGAGAACCCCATGTTCTCTTATTACCTGGAAGTTAGTGAAAAGAGAATAAATGTCTGAATATCAGTGTTAACAAGCGTTTTTGGAGTGAAGGGTTTGACAAAAAATATCAAGGAAAGGCGATAACCTTTTCCCATCTTTTAATCTCTTCCAGATTTGATTCTTTTGGCCTTGCATGTTTTTCAAAAAAGAATAAAGATGAGGCTTCTAAAGCTAACCCCTTTTCAACCCATCTAAATTGGAATTATTGAATGTGTTTCCGTTTTGATTTAGATGTTACACCTTGCCTCTACATTACACCTTGTCCCCACCCACACCTACCGTGATTAACTCACTTAATTTCATGCTTATTCGCTTCCTAATTATCCTCATCTTTTGCAATGGAAGAATGCGTGGAAATCTCATACATCAGTTAAAGATAAAAACTAATTTACAATATATAAATAAACACAAATTTTATATTACATGCTAATCTTGTGAGGTTGAATTAAACTTAAAATTCACTTCTTAACGTATCGACAGAAAAACATACTGTATAGAAAGGGAAAGAAAGAGTTGAAACGAATAGATGGTAGCCAACAACCATTTTATGCCTGGAGAGCATGATGGCCTCGCAAGGAGAGTGTGACACTTAAGGGAGACCTATGGCCTAATGAAGGCAGAGCCAGTTGTTAATTCCAACTTTGTCGGCCAATCCCTCAACCTAGTTTTGGCTTAATGTGGGTCATGCTTGTAATTGTAATGGGGCATGCTTTCTCTACCATGATAAAAAGATGAAATCATTTCCACACCCCACACAAAAAGAAGAGATGGACCTCAGGGGATGCTGTTTTTCCTCATTTAATACAACATCCCATAACTTAATTCATCTTTATGCTTATGCATCACTGATGTTAATCAATGCAATGCTGTAATCAATTTATTGGCTTTTAATCTATTTCTTGTCCATGGGATATTTCCTATTGTTAGAAGATCCCACATTATACATATATTAGAATAAGATAATTTACAATATATAAATCGGTGTAAATTTTACCTTATAAATTGATATTATAAGATTAAATAAGTCAATATTATAAGATTAAATAAGATTTAAAATTTATTGTTTAAGATAATATAAGAATCATTTTAAATTTATCATAAAAGTATTTGTTGTTGGTTGAACTTATCATATTATCTGTTATTGATTGTTAAGCTTAAAGTTTACTTTTTAAACGATTCTTCATCATTTTCTTGTCATGTCTATCTTGAAAATTAGTTGTTCTTTTTCATATATAATGTTCATAATTTTGTGATTGTCAATGGTAGTTGAATGATTTCAAGGATTGATTATGAATTTGTTGTTATTTTGAAGATCAATGTATATAGGTCGAATTGATGAAGTGGTGGGTTATCAGTCTTATTTGTATTTTGGATCTCATCTAGAGGAATCAAAGCCAAGTTCATTATTAAATGTTGGCCTATTAGACCTAAAATATTGTATGAATTGATAATTTTTTGACTTACGTTGACTTTGATTATGTAATTTAGAAACATATATAAGATCCGATAAACAGTTTATCAGCATATATATAAAACTTAAAATAATAACGAAATGCATCTTGGAGACATCCCCCATAATTCATCAAGAATCATAACCTATGCGAACATGATATATTAAACAAGTTATATAGGCTTCAACTACCTTTACACTCATGTTATATACTTCATAGAGAGAATATATAAAGAGAAAAAAAATATGAAAATATATTGTTCGGTATCACTCTACCTACAAACATTAAATTAAACATATTTATAGATGTGTAATTGGAGTGTAGATTGTATAGACTCTTAATGATTTCATTTGAATAATTTTATCTCATAAGTTGGTGGTAAACACAAATATAGAAAGTAATTAATTTTGTTGGATTATTTGAATGGACGTAGACATCATTTTTAACTCAACATCTTAAATAAATTTTGTAGATATTTTTCTTTATTTATTATTCATTCTTTATATATTGGAAATCTCCGCCGTCACTAAAATTTTTTATATTGCATGGAAATTTTCGTGCAAATTTGTTAAAAGAATTTGCAAGAAAAGATCTTTTTCTGTTATTTTTTCTAAGAATTTTAATTGGCAGGTAATTTTTTTGTGGGTAACTATTTCTTACACAATTATAAAATTCGTAAGTATTTCTTACAAAATTTGTTGCGAAAATTATTTTATACAAAATATTTTGCAAAAAAATTGATAGCAATTTTCTGTAACTTTTTTTTCATAACAAAATTTATAAGTATTTCCTACAAAAAAAAAATCGAAACAAAACTAACAGAAAATATGAATATTTTTAGTAATGCACTTAATAGGAGATCCCAAACCTTGAAGTTTTCAAAAGAAAAATGATATTTTGACAACTTTCTTTTACAACATGAGATGTTATCTTTTAAGTGGTTTTGAGATATTGAAAATGAGAAAAAGGACAAATAAAAAACCACTTAGAAGATGACACCTAAAGTTGTAAGAGAAAATTGTCAAAATTTAATAGTTAAAAAATTATTTTCCTTTTCAAAATCCACGGTAATCCTTTTTGTATTAAACTCCTCTTATGTCACTGATGCAAGGTTAAGAGAAAGACTTTAAGTCTAACTCAATCCTACAAAATCAACTTATAAGATAAAATTTAAACTTCAAGTATATATTATGAAATTATCTTATCTTTTGTCGATATAAGACTTTCAACGTGGAGTAAAAGCAAAACATCGTATGAAAAACAACTAAACCAACTAATAGTTTTGTAATTAAGTTGAAGTAAAGTGTATCTGTCATCTGATTGATTGCAGAAGTTCACCCTTTCTACTGTATATCCGAACTGTTTTTATTACAAATAGGTTAGATTTGATTTTGTGGTGGATGGTGATTATTGTAAAATTAGTTGCAAGTGTTGGTGATGCAAGGTCTTTGGCAGAAAAGGGAAAACTTTTTTACGTGATGATGGCAGTGGAAGAGAGGTTGATTAAGATTCTTCTTTTTTGGTGGTAAACCCGATCTGATTAGTTGAAAAAGGTTGAATAATGAATGGTGTGCATTGAGAGAGCACGTCCTATTGTGTATAGAGAAGTAGGTTTTATAGACCTTCTGGTGGTACTTTGTCGAGTAAAAGTTGATGGGAAAATACCAACCTTCATCAAGATAAAGATTAGAATAAAGCAAAGATAAAAAGAATTCTAAAAACAAACCCAGTTTTAGTGTGTAGCTTTATGATGAAATGTTGGTGGAAGCATGGTTGAAAAACGGAAATATTGCTATTCAGTGTGCCTTCAAAATCTGATAAAGGAGTTGCGTACGGAATCTGGCTTTGAAAAATATTTGTAAATTTCACATTCTGGTTTCACTTCATCAACAGAATGGATCAAATGCACAGAAATTACAAGTAATTGATTTGAAACAAGTGCGCTTCGATTTAACACGCGAATCATCCTAAGAAGCTTCGTCCTTTAGTTGATAGCTATGGATCTCTACCTTTCTTTGTAACGGCGTATATGTCAGTATTATATGCTAACATGGTGTTTCAATGTTGCAAATTATTTTTTAAAGTAATATTTCTCTGATCTTTTATTTTTTGAAGTAAGTTAATATTCGTCATTGATTTTTAAAAAAAAAAATAGTGATGCATTAATTAATAAATCAATGATTTACAACAAGATATATAAAATAAAAGATGAGAGTTAAAAAATAGAATGATACTATTATCGTCTTTTCTTAAATTTTACCTAAGTATATGTATTTGGTCCATTAAAGTTTTTAATAGATTCTTTATTAAAGTTTTTAATAGGTTCTTTATAATTCCATGTTCAAGTTAAATTTTTGTTTGTATAAGTAAGGTTGTTTAAATGATAATTTACTTCAACTTTACATTCTTATAACCAAATATGTGATTACATTTTTCTTTTTCTTTTTGAAGTGTTGTTATTTTAAACAGTTTTGAAATAGAAATTGTTTAAGTAAAGGGGCTAATATATTTTTTTTTTCAAACAATCGAAAATAATGTATCACTTTTAGATTTGATGAATTAAAAATAAAAGTAAGATTTGATAACAAAATGATTTAATATTTATTATATTTATTTTTAACTCTATAATTTCTATATTTTGTTAAAAAGATGTTCTTACTATATTATATGAACATTGATGTCCTTCCTTCAACTTTGTCATAGAGATTAAACAAAACACATTAATAATAACTTAACAGAAAAAACGTGAATATTTAAAAAAAAATACACTAATGATTAAATAAAAAAATATTGAAAGGATAAAAATACTATTAAATTTAAAATTAATTTAGATTTCTGGTGCCTCTAAAATATACTTATCATTAAATTAAATAAATAAGAGATGAAATATATTTTTGGTTTTATAATTTAAGTGAAATTGAAATTAGTTTTCTTTTCGAAATTTTAACGTAATTTAGACTCCAAATTTTATAAATGTGTAAACTTAGTTATTTTAATTGAATTTTGTGAAATTTATTTAATATTTTAAACATGTTTCATGATAATGTTTGACTTTTTTACATAGTTTGACACATTTCTATTTTAGTTTTAACTGAGAAAAACATTTAAAATGTCAAATAAATTTAATAAAATTCTGATAAAGAGAATAAATCTACGTATTTTACCAGTTCAAAATTTTGAAAATAAACTATTAACCATAAAATTAATTATCCAATATTGAACCTTTAAATAAAAACAAAAATTGAAAAGACAAAAGCACTATTAAACATAAAATTAATTCAAATTTTTGTGGCTCTAAATCAAAGCAATGATTAGACAGGGGTGAAATGTGTGATTTTATTAATTTTAAAGTTAAATTATTACAAGTATTATTATTTTTTATGAATTAAAAGTTGAAGAAACTTTTAAAGTTAAGAATTGTATAACATTTTCTCTACAGTAAACAAGAAAGGTGTCCTTGATGTGATTAATTATATTTATGTAATTAATCTTCAATTTCTACCTGTTTTTATGGTTTGCATTTTCTGAAGTACTTATAATTACTTGTAATGTCATTACCAAAGATCAATATAATATTATTAGTTATCTCTTTTGTCATTCAGTCTACAATAATATCTATTGCGATACAAGAATAAAAAGAATTAAAAAATCTTATAAATTGAAAAAAAAATTATTATACCTTTTTTTATTTCCTTAAAGAAAACTTTAAAACATAATTTAAAAGGAAAAGTAGTAGTAAATATAAATGGTAGTTTTTTATTGAAGCATTTTCCCTGAGTTTTACTATGAAAAGGACTCTTCAAACCAGAAAAATTGTATTTAGCTATAATTCATGTGATATATGAATGTCCAACCTGGAAAAAGAAAAGCTCGAGTTAAGCTGAATAGAAGCCACATCTTTAAAATGTACTATTTCTACCTTTTTTATTTGTTTGTTCTTTTATCATACATGCATGTTGATTCTGAAGAGACAGAGTATTCCAATTTTTATTTTCGAAAAAATAAAATTCATGACACTGGACATCAAAAAACAAAGTCAACTTCTATCTCTTATATAAAAAGGATCAATGGCTTTATCGATAAAGTAGTTTGATGAATAGCCCAGTGCGATAAAGGTTATATATTGTGTAATAAACTTTTTGAATATTCGAGTAGTTTCGAATACTTTTTAAAATTATTTACAAAATCCAAATATTTCAAATAAATTTCGAATATAATTAAAGTAATAAGATGCCTTGCCGTAGAGTAATTCAATAAGATTAGTATTAAAAATGATACAATTTGAAAGATTAATAAATTAATTAAATATAAACCAAATAATCAAATTACAGTATAAGTAATAGAGTAATTTGAAAACATATTTAAAATGAAGCTTAAATATAACTAAATAATAAGAATGATTCAAATAATATGGATATCTCTCTATATTCAAATAGTGTGGGTTCATGTTTAATTCTATCTTTATGTATAGTTTATTTTTCTATGAATAAAGTAAACTTAAAACATTCACCAGACCTTTTAGACACAATTTACATCAATATTCAATCAAATAACTCTTACTCTTTATGGAAAACTGTATTTTTTTTCTCATTCTTTTTGTTGTTCTATAGTAAAAACAAATACATTGAAAGGGACAATTCAACCCATATAAAAAACATGTACAATAAATAAAAATAATTATTTTTCCAACAAATGCAAAAAAAAATCCTTCAACCATCACATCTATTTTCTCTAATTATATAGTTGCTATGATATTTGACTCATTTAACTTAATAATAGATCATTTGAAATTCTTTTATTTTTCCTAAAATATACCTTCAAACTTACAAATCAAATTCTTTTCCTATGTAGTATAAGCTCTATGTAGATATAAGTTTGTCATATAAAAAAGCTTTTATTCTTCAAAATTCATTTTATTAGTTACATTCATGACTTAAATAGTTATTTTTAACTGGAGTTATTTCTGACATTTTTAGAGATTTTAATCTTTGTTAATGAATAGAGTTTTCCACAGTTTGTTATACTTAAGGAAGAATCAACATCATTAACAGATTATCGTTTTATCGTTTTATCTATGATCATCGTTTTTTTTTATATCTTGTTCTACTTTTTATGACTCCTACACCGTATTTTCAAAATTTTTTAATATTGTAACATGTTATGGTGTTACAAAGTTGCACATAATAAGTTCATATTATTCTCAAATTCTCTATCAACAACATATATAAAAAAAAGCAATTAACCAGAATTTACCGATTATTAAAAGTAATCGTAACCCATACAATACTAATTCGTAAATAAAAGTATTCATAATTAGAAATTAGAGATAGACATATATCAAATAGAAAGATTAGTTCTTAACGAATATGATATAAAATGATTAAATTTACAAAATAAATTCATCTATCTCTAAAGTTTATTGGAATTATAACATGCAAGTTCTGAACAAATTATTTAATCATGTATATGATATCATAGCTAGTTTGAAATAAAAAGAATAAAAATACAGAAATAATTTGTTTTGTTTTCCTTTCTTTTACACACCTTTGAAAGTAAGAGCCTACGATGACATAGGACACTATAAGCCAAGAAAAAAAGAAAGCCTAACATAGATGAGAATTAAAGTGCCGGAGAAGAGATCTACCTTTGATTCCACAATGAAATTATATTGAATCAGGAAATATATATAGAAGAAAGTTTGGTAAATAAAAAGTATACTCAGAACTTAAAAAGGCTTTTTATCTTTGATTAGTGAAGACTTTCTTACATAATATATATTACAAATGAATATATAGTTGAGAGTATACCTAATTATTAGCTAATAACACGCAAATTTACGTGGAATAAAAACATCCGACAAATTTACATCGCGGTCTATCCCAAGTTTGAAAAAGTGAAAATTTATGTCGTACTAAAATATTAGGTTAGATATAAAAGAGTTTGCTATCAATAAAATTATTATAAATATTTAGAAGAGTTTGTGAATATAAGTCAATATTAGAAAAAAAATTTATATTTATATATAAATATATATATATATATATATATATTAGTATTAAAATTTTTTTATAAGTTTTTTGTTAGAAGAATGATAGTTTTGAAGTTGTATTTGATAATTAACCTATTATTTTTTTATATTTTATAAAAAACAAGGTCAAACATACAAAAATAAGACATGAATGTGAAAACTTAAAAGATAACAAGATAACATACAAATATTTCAATAATTTTTTTTTATATTTAATTTTATATTTTATTATTTATTAACATTAAATATTATATTTTATAAAAAAAAATAAAAATTCATCAAATTTTATTTTATTAATATAATATATTCATATCCACATTAATTAATTTATTTGTGATACCTTATGTTCTAGTTTTTTTTATGTAATTTCGGGATATATGTTCTCACAGTGACCACCATCAAAGTCGGATATGGATAAAAGAAAGTCAAAGGCTAAAGTTCTACTGTTAGAATGAATGAATAAAGCAATCAAATTGGAAAGAAATGTAATTTTGGTGACTAAGTTTATGTAAGTAAATTAAAACTAGTAAAAACATAAATTATATTATGTTTAAAACTTATAACAGATAAATATTTTTAACATTTACATTTAAATTATATTTTAGTTTTGGATAACTAATTTATGTTGTGGTAAATATTACTTTTAATTAGTAACTATTTTTAAAAGTATATTTGAATTTAAATTAAAACTAAAATGTTTAAAATGATACAGTATATTTATAATTATCAAAGCATGACATCAATTTGTATTGTAGTTTCCTGTAAAGTTATGTAATTTATTAATGAATATGAAAAAAATTGAATTTATAAATACGGTAATAATGATAAAAAAACATTTACAAATTTCTTTTATCGATCGTGACCACATTTTAAAATAATAATTTAATTTAGTTCAAATTTTTATATTTAATTAAAAATGAATAAACATTATGTTTGATTCATGTGATTTAATAGAGGATGAATCAAATTGATGAGTTGCAAATACTTACATGTCAATTTATTTTCATAAATACAAAATTATCAGAAATTATTTTCTTTCACAATTTTTGTCTCTAAATTTTTTTTAGTAACATTTTAAGTTATAACAACGGGTGAGAATTCACAGTTGAAACTACAAAAGAATCTTTTAAATGATTAAATAGTACTTTTGTTTCTATAAGACAACCAGACGTAGTTAACAGTGTTAATAACAACGTTTAATACATTTACAGAAAGCACAATTATAAAAATACAGTTTTTCATTTTTTCTAAACCTATTTAACACTTAATAAAATGTTCATATTTTAATATTCCTTCTTTCGTCTCTAAATATTTAACATTTTAAAGCAAAAGTATTCTTTTGCAGGTGTTTCATAGGTGTGGAGCTAAAAATCTGGTCACCACCCTGACAGAAAATGATAGGCCAAAACATGTTTTAAAAAATGAGAGACTGAAAAAATCTTTTACACATTTAAAATAGCTAAAAGAAGTTTAATATTAAAAAGTATCTTTAATTTAAAATAGTGTATCAATAATTTTAAAAAGAATAAAAAAAATAACAAATATAAAATAAATATTCAATTGTACCTCTCACCATTCAATTATCATCATTCCACAAATTTTACTATTCAAGTTTTCTTCCACATTTATATTTCATATGTCTTAATTTTAACATATTTTACATATTTGTTAAATGTATTCGAAAGGGCTAATCTTCCCCATAAGAATGACATTTTTTACCACTATTTGTTTTGAAAAAAAAAACCGATTATTACATGTATTAAAATACGTAAAAATTGAAAACACCATCTACAGTAAAAAAATGGATTATAAAATTGTGAAAGTTAAATACTTCATGGTAAATTGTGAAAAATAAATTTGAAGGGTAAAAATCATAAAATGATAATAGTTACAGAATTGGTAATGTAGATAAACTTTTCCATTTTAGTCTCTCTCGTACTTGACCCATTAAAATAAATCCTAACAAACAAACTTTTCATAAATTTATTTTGATTCATTGATGAAGAATCTTTCAAATATTTATGTAAAAAGAAATATAGTGTTAAAAGATTAATACTGAATTTTGTTGCACACAAATTATTGAGTATGCTTTAATATCTAAACTACGCTGCAATATTTTCACAACCCGCGTGGACCACCACGTTCATATTTCCACATATACCAACTTTTTCGGAAAATTATATAATGACAAATTAGGATTCAAATGTCACAATCCTCTCCAACCTCTCACACTGTGCACCTATCATTATTTATCATTGAGGCTAAATATTTCCAAATTAAATATTACCACATTTCCCATTCGCAAAAATTACAAATAAATCTAAATTAAAATATTATACTTTTTTACGATGAATAATCAAACACAAATATACTAAAACACAAATATACTAAAAGAAAAGTAATTTTAAACTTTAGAAAGAAACCACAAATAATATTTTTTATTATTTTAATACATGAGAATAATCATAACTGCAAATTTAAGATACATTATTTATCTTATATTTTCCAATTAGGGTGCTAATATTATTAATGATAGGTCTCATTCCAAGTCTATCGAATAATATTATTAGGATTAGTCATTATTCTTATAGTAATATTTATTTTAATGTTTGGAATCTATCAGTTTTATTTTAAAAGATGCTTTTAGAATTAAAAGAGAAAAAGATATTTAAACCTCTTTTAATCTTAAAGTTAAACCATTGAATGTACCGGAAATTAGAAATGAAAAAAAAGTTTTTTTTTTACATTATTTGACGATTATTTGATTATTTGTATAAAAATAAAATAGTTTTAATAAAAATTAACTTTTTATATGTTTAGAAAAAAATAATAAATAATTACGAGGGATAATATCAAAATGAAAGTAAAAGAAGAATGGTATTACAATATCAGCATTAAAAATATATGTATTAAGTAAAAAGAAAAAAATCCATCATTTTGACAACTAATTGGCATCATGAACTCCTGTCAAATCCCAGCAAAAATTGTTTTTTTTTTTTTCTTTTTATAGATGTTAAAAGATGCCACGTTTAAAAGGGTTTTGGAAAGTCATAATTATGGTAATGTTAATATTTATACATGTCAATGTATGAGTAGAGGAGAATGGAAAATCTTCTCTACGATCTTGAATATTGATACGTGTGAGAGCTAATTGCAAATGGAGTTCTAATAAGTACACTGAAATTCAAGAGCATCATTAAGCAAATGTTGAGTCCAGATAACAATGATGCAAAATGAAAAGAAAAGTAACCTTATTTTCTTGCACAATCTGATTATCTTTTTAGCTTGCACTTCGCACTACCCAGAGATACTTATACCATGCCGTTAAGTTTTCCCTTTCCATCACTGTACTCTTCCATTTTCTAAGCACATTCTTGTATTTCTATTTGTTTTTCTCTTCCATTCTTTCCCTCTAATCATGACTCTGTTAATCCTCTACTTTTTCTCTTACCACACTGCTTCTCTGTTTCTTTATTATCACACATTTTTACTCATCACATTTGTTAGGAATTCAAGTGTGAGTTTAAGTTTTACGTTGATTAAAAATGAGAAAGTAGAGCACTACATAAAGATAAAAATCCATAAACTCATTGTTTTAAGATTTTGGGTTGAGAATAATGTCAATGTCTTATGTGGTTAGGCTCAGGTCTCATTAGTGTTATTTCTTCCTATTGAAATTCCATCTGTAAATCCTAACAAGTGGTATCAGAGGATTCCAGATCGGAAAAGATTGTTAGAAATCCAAGAATGGTGTCAATATTTTATATAGTTAGACACTATAAATTCTAACAGTTTTCACATCAGCAACACTTTGTCTTAGGTAATTTGTTAGGTCATAAAACCTCAATAATAACAAAAGTTTAATATACATGTCTTAATATCTATGGTCTCAAACCATAAAGTTTTTATCTTTCCACACTAATCAGTTCCAATGTTAAACGCGCTTCATAATACGAACTAAGTCGGCATGTTTATCAAAAACAGTTTTAAAAGTTGCTACCATTATATTATGATTACAATTAATCAATGGAACCTTTCAATTCTATGATTTTACTTTTGAGATTTTCTACATGTGGAATCAACCTTAATTTGAATTTTTTTTTTTGTTTAACATTAGTTACGTCTCACTTTTACTTTCATATATATGTAATTGAAATTTATGATATACCCAAAAGAAATTTTACTTACTTTTTTTCCTTTTCGAGTGTCTCGTTACCAAACATTTACAAGAAGTATCTTCAGCATAACAATAGAAAAGGAAAATACAGATAAATATTTAATCTATTTATTTAAATCATGCTTTGTTGGTAGAGCAGCGTGTTTTATGATTTGAGAAACTTTCTATTGTGTGATGATTTTGAAGTCACTTCATGCAGCAGTGTTTAAAATCTTTGTCTTGATTTAAATCTTTTGAAGTTCTTCAATGAGACTTATTATTTTTTGATGAAACAAATTGAGAGTTTAATTTGAATGTATTAATTATGATGGAGTTGACTAAGTGTATGTGTTCAAAGAGGTTGATAAAAGAAGTGATAAAGTTTCAATCAACCCACCTGATTTGCAATAATGAGTCACAGAATTTAGAATAGATAAAGGGGAACCAGAAAACAAGAAAGAGGAGAACCATGTTTTTTTCTCCTTTTCACCTTTAGCAGTTGGATAGAAAATAAAGAAAAAGGGTTTTTTCATAGACTTATATAGTAAGATCGACAATATCATGTATTCACATCCTTCGTATTTTGCCAAACTTATACAATCATCACGCTCTTATATGAGCACAAATTAACTTCAGCACACTCCATTATAATCATTACAAGTGATTCTTATATTACATTGAATTTTTCTTACGAATTTGTTAAAAAAAAATTTAAAAAAATTTCTGTTATTTTTTCTAAGAATCTTAATTGACAGATAATTTTTTTTTGTGGATAATTATTTCTTACAAAATTATAAAACGGATTTCTTACAAAATTTGTTATCAAAAATGTTTTATACAAAATATTTTTGCAAAAAATTGGTAGTAATTTCTTGCAAATTTGTTAAAAAAATTTGTGAAAAAAAAACTTTTTTCTGTCATTTTTTTTAAGAATCTTAATTGGTAGATAATTCTTTTGTGGGTAATTATTTCTTATAAAATTATAAAATTTACAAATATTTCTTACAAAATTTATTGTGAAAAGTGTTTTATGCAAAATATTTTGTAAAATAATTGATAGCAATTTCTTGCGAAAAAAAATTTCGCAATAAAATTTGTAATTATTTTCTACGAACAAAATTTTGAAACAAAATTAGTAGGAAATATGAGTTTTTTTAATAATAAACGTGAATAGCTTTTTCTTAAGGAAAATTAAGGTTGTTTATAATTATAGTTTTGAAAAGGATAAAGTTTATAAATTCTTAACTATGGGTGGCGTGTGGTATTTTAATTCTTAATGTACTTGATTCGTGGATTTTCTTTCGAAAAAGTTACACTTAATATAATATGTATATTTGTACTGTTCCAAGAAAATTAAGCTTGACACTTCTTTTGCTTTTGGTTGGTGTTTTCCCTTATAAAAAAAATGAAGATACCTTGAACAAGGGTTTCCATATTTTTAAACATATTGAAACGATGAAGGAAACCATAACAAATTCTAAGTATACATACCTTATTGAAACGATGAAGGAAATCACATGTTTATAAATTATAACAATATGAAAGCAATATTTTTCTCCGCTAATTGTAAGAATTTATTAAGCATATTGTTAATGAAGACTAAATTGCAAGATATGGATTAAACTTAATTATCTCACTGTATTTTTATTGTGGTTAAATATAAATTAGAAAATAACTACTTTTAGTTCCTAAAAAATTAAACATCCAACTTTTGTCTTCGTTGGTAGCTGTTACTCGAAAACTTTTGTCATTTTAGTCTTTAGAAAAAAAAATTATTGATATTTTAATTTTTCAAAGAAATGTTAGTTTTTTACATTCACTAATTTTAATTTTCAATGACATATTAAGTTTCAATGAAACTATCTCCTCTTGGATTTTCGTTTACGAAAACAAGAGCTAGAAACTTTCTCCCTAAACACGAGACATCTATAATTAATTCACGTTTATTAAAAAAGTTGATTAATTTAGGTAGAAATATTAAATCTAATTGCAATCATAGTATTATTATTTAAAATCACCCGTAAATAAATAATGTATACACGGAGAGAAAATAACAAAAAGTGAAAATTTAAATTTTAAAACTAAACCTTCAAGTCTAAGAGATTGAGATTGCTCATAACACATTTATCAGTTGCGAACTAAAAAGATATGAATGTTGTTAATGTAAGAAAATAGCATGGTAGAAAAAGACGTGGAAATTTGAAAATAATATTTATATTTAGATAAATAGGGATGAAGTACTATATATATATTTTATAAACGAAAGAGCAAAAAAAAGAAATTAGTAATAAACAGTATTGAAGAAGTTGTGTAGAGTGTAGGGAGACAGAGATTAGGGTAGCTGAGATGATGATTGGGTCGTTATCGAATAATTCGACCAATAAACGAACGTAAAGACCCTCTGTAGTGTGGTTGGTGGCATGGCCTTAAATTCCGGAATCCATTCTATTCTTAATCTATTGCTTACCCTTATCATTCTCCTTCGCATTTTTTCACCACCCAACGTACCTCACTTCTCCAAATACTATATATTATTATTTCATCAAAACAATATCCATCTGGGCCCCTGCTAATTATGCATCATCAACTTCCAGTTATTTGACTCTTTAATGCACTTTCCAACCCACAATATTCCCGCAGAAGACGAATATAACTCATTAATTAAAGAAAGAAGTTCAGAAAACAGCTACCATGTTTGCTTGTTAATTTTAGTGTTTATGTATATTTCAGAGTGAATCTAGAGGGATCGATGGCAGGAAAGACAGCTTTATACGTTAATCTATTGACACGAGTAGTATTATTCATTGAGATTAGCATAAATAAATGAAGATTTGATCTATGTTTTCCAGAATTAGTGTGGCAGGAAAAATTGAAGCAGAGGCGACAAGAACGTATAAGTGTGAAAGAGAGAAAGAGATAAAGAAAGTGAGTGGACCAAAATCCAAACAAGTCCCTTACCTGTGGCTTACGTTTGATAATTTGAAAATGGAGGCTCCTCCCCAAGAAGGAAATTAGAAAGTGAAAAGGAAATGAAGATATCTCCCTGTGTGGCGTGGTGTGGCGCACAGTGGAACAAGAAGAAGAAGCATTTCAGTACATTTTTGTTTGGGGCGATTTTTGTGTGCATGGAGTTGGAAGTACAGTTCTTGAAAAGAATAATAAAAACAAGCATGTGATCGTAGTATTTTGCGTCTGATGAAAATTGAAAAAGCACCGGTCCCTTCAGTCCCTTGAGTCCCTTTCTTTTTTACCCTTTACCCCGAGATTAGTGACGAAATGAATATGCAAAGCTTACGTAATTATGGAGATTCTGATCTTTTGACTTGGCTAAAGCTATGCGGAGGCTTTTTTAGGTGTCACTCTCTGTAGGTCGTTGGATGTGAAAGTATTGCGTTTGTTTTCTACTCATGCATGTATAGTATGTATGATGAGCGGAGCCCATGTCTCGGGGCACTTCCTTTTGGTCATTAGAGAGTGTTGGTGCAACAGGACAACCTCAGCCATGGCCTCTGCACCTTCCTTCAACAAACCGACAAACCACGTGACACAAACACCACCACCATATCATCATTATTATTTCAAACATCATCTTCTTACTCGATCAAATAAAGTAACCCTCCTTATAATTGCGCTCACAATTACCAAAATATCACACACTCTTCGCCTTCACCACCTCTCTTCTCTACTACACATGCACAAAAAAGTTTACGAAAATTAAATAATGGTAGACATCGTCATTAAGCAAAGACCCGTGGTTGAAAATGCCACCCCATCTAATGCCTTTCTTTATATCCATTCCATTATTCCATGCGTGTTAGGTTAATTAATTTCGATGAAGCTCCATCGTAAGTAAGCACGTGTTTGTACGAAAAGATGGAGAAATTCAACATTTACTAAAAGACAATTGTCAATAGCGAATTAATTAACAACAAGAGTTGAAGAATTAAGCTAATTAAAGTAAAATGTATACTAGGAAGATTATCACGTTTAAGAGTCTGTAATAATAATCCTCTGACCGGAAGAGAAGAACTAATTAAACATGAAATATGACGAAGGACTAATTATTTGTATATTTAACAATGGAACATGGGGCGAGGGAAAAGGTGAAGGAGGTGGGGTTGGGGGATATATATATAGATATATATTATTTATATTATTTATTATTATTATTGTGATTTAATTTGGTTTTTGGATTAATGGACTAGAGTGAGGTGTTGGAGACGTGGCAGAGAGGTTCGGAGGTGGAGCGGGTGAAGTTCCAGAGGTCAATCTCGCTGGCGAAGTCGTGTGCGGGGTTGATGTATGCGGGTGTAGGGGAGGGTCTGGTGAGGGTGGGGGTTGATGAGGGATTTGATGATGATCGGAGGGTGGGCAATGGGAGATCATGGTGGGGGGTGCAGTAGGCGAGGGTGGGGTCGTTGAAGCATGCGAAGTGCCTAGAGGCTTCGGTTTGGCCGTTGAGCTGAGAGGCAACCAAACGGTCCAGCGCAGCCCAGTTGGTGAGGCCTCCTCCACCTGAAGATGGCTCCATTGGGTGAACCATGTTGGGGTCACCACCACTCACCTGGTGGGTTGCGAATGACCCTTCATTGTCCGTCCCCATGTCTGCTGGAATAATGGGATGGTACCCATTATTGTTCTGCTCGTTGTTATTATCACCATTATTACAGTTGCTGCTGCTGTTGAGGTTGTTCTGCTGACTCTCCATGCTTGTGGATTTTGGGCTCTCTAGGCTCGGCAGCTTCATGAACCTGTCGTTGTTCACACCTGTCTCGTAACCCCTCCCCAACCTTCCATAGCTGTAGCTCCCCTCGTAGCTGCTCTCTTCCTTGCAACCCCTCCCCATTTGCTGAAGTATTTGCTCCAAAGCCCCCTCGTCGCACGACTCGAACAACTGGCTCCTTCTACCTTCTCCCGAACCTAAGGGGCTGTCTAGGGTTTTCAGGTTGTTCTTCTTCTTGAATATCCTACACACCACCCACCCTTCCTCCTGACCACCGTCCCCCATCACATTCGACACCTAAAGTCAAGTCACAAACAACAGATTCGTATAAACACATTTGTTTCATTTCACATGTCATAACAGTTGAACTAGCATGTCTAAATGCTTTGACGTTGCAGTTGAAACTGTGATTGTAGACTCATTTTTGAATTGTAGTGAAACTACAGACTATATAACTGACTAACTAACTAACTAACTGACTAAAGTAGTTGGTTTTGTTGGAGTAGTTGCTTACGATATTGGTGTCGCTGGTGGTGTTGTCGTCGAGTCTGTATTCGTGCATGATCCAGTCAGATTTCTGGCCATGTGGGGCTCTTCCTTTGTAGAAAACCAGAGTCTTTCTCATTCCAATCCTCTTTCCGTTGCTGTAAATGACTTTGTCGCGGCCGGTGGCCTTCCAGAATCCGGCAGCGGTGGCGCGGTTGGTGCGGGTTCCTGTGGGGTACTTCTTGTCTTTGTGGCTGAAGAAGTACCAATCATTCTGCGGAGTGGTTCCTATTTTGCATTTCTCTGGAAAAGAAAAAAAAAGAAGAAGAAAGAGAAACCCCTGAGAATCATGTCATGCATGACGCAAAAAGAAAGAAAGGTGAAAGAAAAAGTGAAGAGTAGAAGAAAAGTTTGATGAATGTGAGACCTTGAATATCCCATGGCTCGAGCTTGTTGAGATCAACATCACGAATAACATCGAGGTCAATCTTCTCGTAAGAGACCTTCTTCCTGAGGTAGTACTGAAGAAGCTCCTCCTCGGTGGGGTGGAACCTGAAGCCAGGTGGGACTTGAGATTGTCCATTGACAGATATGCTCATGTTTTCCGGCATTCAGGTGGGTAACCAAGAGAGTGATCGTTGGTAGCTAGGTAGCTATGATAGGAAGAAGAAGAAGAGAAAGTAACTAGGTAGAGAGTGGTTCTAGATTGAGCGGGGACCCAAAGAGAAGAGAGAGAGAAGGCATTCAAATGGGTACGCTAGAAGGAAAGAGAGATATAATGAGGTGGTGTGTGTGAGTGAGTGTACTGGGATGAGTATGTAAAGGGAGACTATATATATGTGCTGTGGGACACAAAGGAATTAATTGTATTAAAGAAATAAAGGTAAAAAAAATAGTTTTATAAAGGTTGAAGGGACACCAGACACCGGTAACCAATCGGGTATATTGTTTATAATATGATGAAAATGTGGGGTTAGTTTTACTATGGTGGGAGAAGTGCCACCTACCAAGAAAGATGGAGGAAGAGATAGAGGGTTTAACTGTTGAGGGAAAAACGAGTGTGGGGGCCACGTGTATGCGGGTATCACTTAGGGGTCCCACTGGGTTAGACGTTGTGGGCATCTTAGAAGAGTAAGGGCGCACGCCCACATCCACAACTACGACCTCTGACCTTAAAATCTCCATGGAAAACCACCTCTGAAACAACCATGGACCATCGCCAAAATTAACCTCTCTCTCTTTATCTTACTTTTATCCCTTTCTCTTTCATGTTTGGCTTGGGCAACCACCGCAACAAGAATTCTTTTTTTTTTAAATAGAATTATGTAGGGTAGGACTCGGAACATGAAAATAAGAAAAATGTGATGGATGGTAACATGCAACTTGGAATAAAGTTGCTCATGTAAAAAATATGATTTTTTTTTGGCTTTCAATTTCACATTCTCTTATGTTTCATACATACATCATACTTTGTCTCTCTTCCCTCTCAGTAGTTTTCATGCCCAAATTATTCTCAACCATATGCATATTAATATACAAAAAATTTCATGCCTTCATTTTGTATAGGATAATTTTTTATGTACCTTTTACCCACGCCTTTAAAATACCGAGAATTTCAAATCATTTCATCAACTTTTCCACGTATTCACATTGAACGAATATTATATACATACTTAAAAAATGTGTGGAAAATGCGAATACCCCTAATCTACTTCACTCCAACAGAGTACTTCCACATCCTTAAACTGCTAACCTAGCATGGATCTCTCAACTGGGTAACTCAAACTTATTACTTAAGGTTTCACTTATTAGTTAGTACTTTAATATCAATAACACAATTTTAAAGACTTTTTATATATGAGATTTTTAGACATTAAATATTATTCAGTAACAGGAAAACATTGCAGTACTTGAGAATAATTCATATTCATACAGTGCATGCATAGCGTTGAGAAACATGAGTGATCATTGCTACCTATTGCGTAGTATTTTTGATTGGATTTGTAGCTGGTAGACTAATAGTAACGATTAATGTTAATGTTTAGGTACCGAGTGAGTGCAAGCTATAAGCTATCTCACTCAGGTGCCATAGGTAAACCCTCGAGCATTGTTTTCAGCACTAAAATTAAGCAAAACCTACATCTACTTCTTAAAAGCTCTTTTATTAGAAAGTTGAAAAAGATAATGGTTTCTTAAAATTATGAGTTACATATATTTGGTTCATTTAGTTTTGCTCAGATAATCCTTTTGCGTCAGCTTTTTCGTATTGTACAAGGATCCTTCAGTTTCAGTTTTTTTTTCATTTAATTTGGCAGTGTATAAAATAGTTTGGTGAATTTTCGACACTCAGTGGTTATTTTTTCTACAAATTGTCAAATACTCTCATAATTGAAATAAAATATAGAATATTCTTAAATGAAGTGAATAAGGAATCGAGACAAAACAAAGAATAAGAAAATAACAGGTTTTCAACATATAACGTACGTGAGTTACAACCTCTGTCATTGTTACACTACCATCAGCATCAGTCACAATATTATTGATCAAACGCAAAAACAAATCACCACCGTTACTTGACTGTGTTTCGTCAGCAGCTACCCTTCTTTCTTCTTCATCACCCTTAAACTCTTGACCGCATGCTTTTCTATGATATAAACTGAGAGAAGATGGGTCAATAATTGTATTTTAAATTCTACGATCCATTTTTTGCCATAACAGAGTGAAAATGAGCTACACATGACGCCCATATCTGTCTACTATACGCAATTTGGTTCAACTGATTAAGCTTCTCTTTCTCTCTTTTCAAAACTTAACCTTTTGTGCAGAGCTTGTCTTTCACTCTTCACTGTTCATTAAAAACTGATTAATTAATCTTGGGGTAGTCTTATAGAATACTTCTGTATGCTATTTTTTGCAGATAAAAAAGAGAATAACTAATCGCAAGTGTTAGTGATCGATGAATTTGATCATTGAATTAAGTAATCTGTGTTAGATGTTCCTTAATTATAAGTAGAATGTTGTGCATTTCTCAGATTCCAAAAGACACGTGCTCTGTTTTGATGGAGACAATAGTTAATCTTTAAGAAATGTAATCACTCTGCTGTGATTTTTGGCTTTGCAACATATTGTGTTTTAAATTAGATATTAGCATCACCGTTCAGTTTTTCCAATTAAGATAACAAGTTTAGATTTAACTCACCGATTGTTTGATCGAACGACATACTGACTGAACGCTCCATTCTGTACACATAACATAATTTATTTACTAATTTTTCTCATACATGAACGTTTACACAATCCACTAAGCATAAAATTTGTTTGTTTATTTTATTATTTTAGATATATTGTGTGTTGTATGCTGTTTGGTTTACACACTCTCACTCAGATACGCATACTTATATATATATATATATATATATATATATATATATATATATATATATATATTAATGCAAACATTTGGCTCTATTGAAAAAATTAATGTTTAGTTTTTAAAAATGTTTATACAATAGCTAAAACATCTTAATAATTATTTTTTAGTATATTTTATATCTTTTATTTGATAATTCATATTTTGACTTATGATACTAGTTTGATTAAAAAAAATGTGCCTATTAGTATTTTTTTTAAAAGACTCCTTTTATTAATTTTGGTTTGCGATTCTTGAAATAAAAGTATTTTTTAAACTAAATTAATTATTTTATCAATTTTATCTTTTAAGTCACCATTTTTCTTAATTCTTTTTTTTTTCAATTTGACCGTTTTTTAAAACTAAAATAACTATTATAATACAAAATTATCTAAAAATAATAATACAATTATAAAAGTTATTTAAATTAATTTTATAATTATAAAAGTAATAGTTTTATTAATTTTACCTATCATAAAAATAATGGACTTTTTGACAAATGATAAAAATTTCATCACATGAATTTGTTTATATAATCCATATTTATTTTTTTTTTCTTTTTACATTTTCTCAATGTATTAGGGAAAACAAAGCTCAAGCCAACTACTCTTGGTGACTCGAGTATTGGAGTAGTTGACTGATATTTGCTTTTCTCAAACCTTGACTCTCAAAATATGTATAGTGTGCACTAATTAAAAAAGGATTTTTCACGACATTGATCGATGATGTGTAACAAGTCATCATAGTAAGAAAATGCATGGTGAGAAAATTGCAATTTGTGCAAACTTTTTAATGACGGTTGGCTGATAACAGTCATTCAAAGTAGAAATGACGACAATTATATCACTACAAAAAAAAATTAATATTATCGGTGACCAAAATCCATCAGCAATGCTTGAAATCTGTTGATAAATCAAAATTATCAACGGTATATGGACAACCAAAAATTTATTTGTAATGGTAAAATCTTCTCTTCCAACTCCTTACTCTAAGTCTTTGCTTCGAGTCTCCATTGATTACCATGTGCGACGAAGGAGGAATCCATGTGTGAAGAAGATAGAGGCACAACGACTACTCACTACAATGTTCCTAGATCTACAATTGAAAACAAAGAAGATAAGGAATGGTGTCGATAACACTAGTGACGTCGCTGAAAACATTAAACGATGTGAGAGCAAAGGTGGCGCAATTGTAGAAGGTGACGATGATCCTGTGGTGTTCATGCACGAAGGTAGAGGAAGAAGAGATGTATTCCTAAGGTGGCATGGCAAACTCTGATCATAATCTCAACGACGCTAGACTAATGAAGGAACACTTGAGGGAGAAAAAAGTCCTGGGAGGTGCGATAGAGTTGAAAACATGAGTGTGGTAATTCCATAGAGATGATGAGAAATCATAAACGCTTTTATGATTGAAGAAGTGATTTGGGATGGACAAGAAATTTGTCGCTCTTTTTACTGACAAATTTTAAGATATGTAATTATCGATAGATTTTACTGACAAAAAATCTATTAGTAATTAAAATTTGTATTACTTATAAATTTACTGACGAATTTTACCAATTAAAATAAATCTGTCATAAAATTTGTCGGTATTTAAATTTTAAAATTTGTCGGTAAAATCTCTCAATATTTTAAATTTATCAATAATTTTTTTTCTATTGGTAATTCAAAATATTTTCGTAGTGTATAGTAAATTGTAGTTAAAAGTGGAATGAGGGAGAAATAACTACAATTATATAGGAAACCATCGTTAAAATTTTATGAGAATAGAGAAACGATGGTTATAGGATATATATTATGTGAAAGATTATATCATTTAAAAATCATTTTTTTTATAGAAGATAAATGGACTATATATTTTATATCACATTTACATATAAAGAAACAAACAATTAAAAAAACAGTCACTTTATTTGGTGAGGCTTTTTGTTTGTTTGAATTGAGGAATATACCTATTTAACCTTTTTTTCCCACCTAAACTCATACTTCACGTGTCACATAGTTCAACAAAGAAAGAAACTCTATGCCACTTCATTGCCATTTAGTTATAAAACAATATTTAATGTTCCTAAACATTTAGTTCTGATTATTTTAACAAGTTAAAAAAAAAAAGCCTTTACGTAGTGAGATAAAAGAAAGAATTATAAATATATAAAAATAAAATAAAAAGACGATGTTGAATTATTCCCTAAGTAATTTGTTATGTTTTGATACGGTTTTTCATAGACACATAATATGCATTAGTGTGTTGGTAGCGTCATGAATTGTGAAAGAAATGTATTTAGTTAGGAAAAGTCCACAGGGTCACAGTACTAATCATTTTCTTCCTCCTCTAAATTCTCTCACCCTAATCATTCATTTTTTTGTGATGGACGATGGAGCAACCACTTTTAGTTACTAACCGGCACTTATATTGGTCATCATATTTCATGTCCATATCTTTTTCCATTTTCTTAAATATATCTTTTCTGCTTTCTTCCATGCCATCAAGTCATTCATTTTTTTATATCTCCCCAACACCAACACTTCAAAGTTACTTATTTTTTTTCTTTTACAGTCACGGTTATTATTTTATAAAATGCTTAATTAATCTTTTAAATCAAATGAGACTAACTCAACATAATTCATCACGACAATGATAAATACGAGAAGTTACGAGGTACCGTCTTTGTGTATCCTTAATTATCTTTTGTTTGCGTTCCTAACCGCGTTATTAGTTTGTCAAATTACATTACAGAAACATGATTCCAACTGGGTTGAACTTGTGTAATCATTAATCATTCAACATGATTACCTTAAAAAGAAAATATTTCAACCACTATACCCAGTGGCATAAAAACAACATTGACATATCACCAATATTCACAGAACCTAGAATATATATTTCTCTGCATTAGCAGGTAATGTAATTAATCACGCATTTTCATAAGTCAATCCCAGCAACAAACAACCTTAAATTTCTTTTAAAAATAAATATGCTTTTTCTTGTACAGTAGAAAATTTTACGCTTAATTTTTCTTGCAAATAAAAGTTTCTACCACCAACCATGGAATAAATATATGGTTAGAAGTTTATTTACTAGAAATAAAATCAATTTATAATAGAGTTTAATATGTTTATGATCTCATAACTTTCAGCGAATTTTGGAATTAGTCAATTTCGAAACTGTAGACCGATTTAGTCATTCATCTTTCAAAATACGTGAATCTAGTCATTTGAATCAAATTTTATTAAGTTTATTTAACATGTCAAGCGTGTTTCATAATAGTATTTGACTTAACAAAAATGTGTCAAACAGTATAACAACTCAAATGCAATATTAAAATGCGTATGAAACATCAAATAAATCTAACAAAATTTGATTAAAAGAATTAAATTCACGTATTTCGAAAGATGAAAGACTAAATTGATCCCAAATTTCGAAATGAACTAATTTCAAAATTTATTGAAACTTAAGGAACCAAAAATATATTTAACCCATTTATAAAATATATATATATATATATATATATATATATGAGTATAAACCTCATCTTATCAGTCCATTTTATAGGCTTGAGCTAGGTTCAAATTTCACTTCTCAGAATCATGAGTTAGAGTCTATGTTTGTATAATTTGTTGTTTGTTGAATCTATTATTTCATCCATTAATAGGTCATTGTCGGATTATCCATTAATGTTTATGTTTCGGCTTGAGAAAATGTATTAAAAGTCTCACATCGACTAAAAATAAGATCAATTTACGGTATTTATGAATGTAAAACCCATTTTACTGATTTTATTGGTTGAGTTGGATTTAGAATCCAATTCTTAAGAATAATCACTATGTAGGACTCAATAGATTAACAATAAAAGATGGGAAAAAAAATGAGAGAAACAATATGAGAATTATAAGGTGCACCATTTCAATACAAAGATTGAGATGAGTTTTGGGAAAAAGTTGTGGAAGCATAATTAAACTTTGCTAGTTAATTAGAAAACAGAAAAGGGGACATCATTGATCTCCGACAACCTAGAAGTCGAAACTAGACGACAAAAACAGCAACAACAAGTTGTTACAGTGGTGATGATATGTGTGATCCTAAGTGGCTATTTCTAATATGATTTTGTGGAAGAATATACAAGTCTGCCGCCAGCACTAATTGCACTTTCGACTCACAAAAAAATTATTACCCCAATTGACAAATTGAAACCTTTGCTGTTAGGGTAGTTAGTAATGTGACACAGTGCCCAAATGACAGGGAAAGAATGAGAGAGAGTGAACGATAGTGAGTTTGTTAGAGTTTCTTCCAGACCTTTATCATATACTGCACCTATCTAGCTATATAGTCTTCACTTAAATTAACAATTAAACCCTAACATCTCTAAAATATTACCAAAACAGCACCTTATTTGCAATTTATCACTCTCTCTCTATCTCAATTCATCATCACTGTCTGCTTTTAATCTGAAAAACTTTGTGGTGGTTCCATTGATTTCAGATATTTTTCAAAAGAAAACAGTTTCGTCTGTTTAGTGAAAAATACACCTTCTAGAAATGCCGATGCAAAGTTGTAAAAAGAAAACAACATTTTCACGCAGTGTAATCAAGAGAAAATGGCTCCCTTTTAAAAGAAAAAGTCATAAAGCGAAGAATATAAGAATCTCGGAAAAAACGAATTATTGCATTGTAATATTAAATGTTAAGAAGAAAAAAAAACATGTTTTTATGATGGAGAAGATTGGAATTATCTCGGTTGATTTTTGTGCGAAGACAAACGGAGTTAATTGAAAACTGTGATATGGCGTTTATAGTGAATTGAGAAATGTAGTTGGAAAGTGGGGGTAGCTAGGTTAGCTAGCTATTTTGCATGGGAAGCAACATTGCATATTGGTGCTTGTTTTATGGTTGGGAAGGTCGTACTCAAGGTGAGATGTCAATATAAAGTGTATTCCGTAATCTTAACTAAAACCTTATTTCACCAATTAATTCAAGACATTCTTTAATATCAACATTGTTTAGTAAAATAAATGTTCTAGTCACTACTTCAAAAATTCTAACTTTCTTAATTAATTTCACTGAGTTTTAATTTACATTTGTTGGAGTTAACATACAACTTTTTACATCATCAACTACATTCAGGATTAGAATTAAAATAATTGTCCGCATTTTGTATATCAATTAAAGAGTAATATAATTAATAAACACAATTAATTTAGAAAGTCTCTTTTTCTTAAAAGAAGAAAACAATTGTTTTGTTTTAGATTTTTTGAAAGAGGTAAAGGGATATTTTATATCAAATGAGTGATAAATTATGATATGATTTTTACCTTAAAACCTTTAAGGTAATAAGTTTGTAGGACATTTCTTATATGTTCGTTTTTTATATCCATTTTTATTTAATGTGGGATTGGTTGTGATCGGAGAGATCTCGATATTAGATATCACTTTATTTCTCAAAATTATTAGTAGGATATCGAACTCACGGTCTTTTCCTCCCTTCTCTACCATCTAACCACTAAGTTACCCTATCCTAGATATATATTGTTAATAGAGTCTCCAAACCAACATATATTAAACTAATATTAAAAAATTTATTTAGCTTTTAATAAAATAAATTTTAAATTAAAAATGCATTATGTGCCAATCAAGCCAACATTAAATTAATTTAATTAAAATATCAATTTAAAACTTAATGTTCACGACAATTAGACTTTTGATAAGTGTATAGCATTAATAAATTGCATATTATTTAGATACTTATATTGCATGAATTTAATCACCAGTGCAGAAAGGGCCTTTGGCAGCGGTTGTTTTCAATATTCTGCACCGGTTCGGGAACCGAAGCATATTGGGGCGAGGCCAAAAGGTCATAGCTTTTTGCCTCGGTT
>Ga0214542_1000180_pt1 | contig 97361 bp, 48 predicted proteins | sample CNSS1metaG_FD_160096 | JGI IMG/M metagenome (GOLD analysis project Ga0214542, IMG submission 160096) | Root nodule microbial communities from cowpea collected in UCLA plant growth center, Los Angeles, California, USA - CNSS1 | ecosystem: Host-associated > Plants > Roots > Nodule | place: USA... | reverse complement strand
TTGTAATATGTATTGTTTCTTTTAGTTTCTATAGCTTCGGTTGAGAATGAAAATTGGATTTGAATGAAGTGAGTAATCACATGAATTATTGGGAGAAAAATAACTTATCCATTGAATATTAAATATATGATTAAAAATATCCATTGATTAATAATCATAATAGTAATTAGTAGGTATATAGGATGTAAAATGTTATATTATTTTTAAGCAGTTTTTATTTCCTAAAATAAGGATTCTAATTATTTAGATCTATGGGAGTTTTAAAGTGTTTTTATTTAAATGAAGCAATCTCTACTTTGTGTATTGGCTTTCCATTTGACATTCTCATTTCCAAACTTTCATTACCATGCTTTTTGACATGATGTAAAATATATTCTTACTACAAAACATGACAAATAGAATTGGTTGAGAAAAGAGACATAAAAAATGTATATTTCATAGTTTATATTTCATCTTCTATAAAAAAAAATTCTTAATTTTCAATTTATGTTCATGTCTTTTACTTTTTCCCCACGTCTACATAAAATATTGTGCCCTAACGACTACACTTTATTAAATCAAAAGTAATGTAAATATTTTAATTCATTAAAATAAAATTATGTAATAGATAGTCAACATTTATACTTTGGGTAATAAATAATAAGGAGTTTTGTAATTTAGTGAGAAAGTCACATTAGTTTTTCACTTTCACCTATTCTTTCCGTCACAAAAAAAAAAAAAAATTGATTTATTAATAGTCCATACCATAATTTATATTACAAAACTCATTATTTGCTGGTTTTACCTTTTCTTAATGTTAATTTTCAAACATAAACTTTTTTTACATTCTTCTCTATTATTTTACTTGTAATAGTTGCATAATTAAAACGATAATAATTAGATATTTTTACCAACATATCAATAATACAACAAAGTTAGAGTGTAACTTGAGAGTTCTCGAGTAAATAATTCAAAACAACTACCTTACCCATTTCATTTATAAATTTGCATGATTATTGACTAATATTCTCTTCCAGGTGACACTGTAGCTAATAAATGACAGTGGATTTAAAAAGTTATCAAGGAAGCTATACACATAAAATGAAAATAAAGGAGGTACATAATTTTTTAATGACAATCTAAGTATATAAGTTTTACATTTTAAATAAGTAAAATAAAATCAATGCTAGAAAAATAATTACTTTTTTTGAACAATATTACTTTATAGTTAAGAGGTTGATAAAAAGTAAACGGTTGATTTAATAAAAAGATAATAACTTTGAATAGAAAGTTTGTTGTCTGATTGATTTGATTAAACCAAAAAGGGTTTAGACATTGTTTTACAGTGTAACATTAAAAATGTTGCTCAGATATATTTTTTAAAATATAAATATTTCTTGTTAAAAGAAATAATTGAAAAAATTTGGAATAATTTTGTTGAAAATATTATGTATTAATTACCAATAATAATTATAAAAAAATAAAAGAAATCCAATAAACAAAATTATTTAAAAAATAAATAATTGTTAAATACAAGGGTAAATTATAATTTATCAAACAACTTTTACAAATCTCATACTTTCTCCTTATTTCACACTCCATTTTATTTTTCAAAATTTTTCTTACTAATCATTACAAATAATCTAAATTAAGTATATACAATTCTCATAAATTCTCTCGACACACATGTCCATAAATAATAAATAATAAATACTCTAAACCAAAAAATTATTAAACAATAAAATAAATAAAAACAAAATTGGACTCCTTTAAAAATTAATATATGTACTATAGGGGTCATCATCCCCGTGAGAGTCGATCAGTGCTTAAAAAAAAATTGCACAGTGTCGATTGGCTCCAAGCCGCACTCCTCCATCCCACATTGTTAGTTGTTTTGCGATCCAACAGTTGGGACACAAAGTTATACCTACTTGATGTGAAAATCTTTTCAAAATGAAATTAGTGGGTCAATAATCGACTGGCGCCAAGCTGTGCATCCTGCCTGCTTGATAACTCATGTACTAAACTACTTGTTCTTTATCTTCATCTGGGCGTGCACAAGCAGGTTTATGATCATATTTGCTTTGTCAACAAGCTGAAAATCACATTGAGACCCCTCTTGAATGATTTTTTTCTCTTTGAAAGCAAACCATTCACTTCCCAAACAAGTATGATCGCAGTTCGATGTGGAATCGATCAACATTGCCATTATCATCTGACGGTTGGGCTTCGAGATCGTGGCCAATTGATGTGTAATCTTTTTGGAACGAAATTTGGAGTCCATGTCCGAATGGTAATCCATTGAACGTACGATCATGTCGGCGGGCGGGAGCGCCAATAATTAAGTAAATGTCTCTATAATTAAGGGAAATAGGTCAATAATTAAGTTGAAAACTAATTAAAGGCCTCAATTATGCCAACTCTAATTAAAGGCTCATGTAAAAAACTATAAATAAAATTCCAAGATAGGTTGGTAATGACTTTTATCTCTCATCTATTATAACATTAACTGATTGAACAGAATGAGAGCACTTACTGACTTAAGCATTAACGCAGTGTTTGTATGAGGGTTTTGTACTGTTGAAGCAAATTTGAGAGTGTCGATTTTGGTATTGGAGCACGTTCGTTTTAGGTTATTTGAAGGGATACGCGAGAGAGTATTTGGGGGATGGATGGATTAATCCATCCCCTCAAAAGTGCGAAGATGTTTTATATGGTTTGTACACATGACGAAAGTACCCTTGCTCTCGTTTCCTGTTTCCAAAAGCATGTGACCAGATTCCTGACCAAGATTCCTTACTCCATTGCATTTTTTTGAAGCTCATTTAAAAATGGAAGCAGTAGTGTGCTTATGAATGGTGATCCAACTGGAGTTTTAAGAGGTCAGTTATAGTGTGTGTGTGTGTGTGTGTGTGTGTGTGTGTGTGATTGTTAAGTGCATGGAGGGGAAGAAGATGAGGTGGTTCGGGGTGTGGTGGTCGACGAAGAGGATGAAGGGGTGGCGTGGTTGCCCGCGGTGGTGGCTAGGTGGTGGTCGTGGTTGGACAATGGACGTGGTGTGGTGGTGATATGCATTGGTGGTGTAGCACAAGTGTTGTAGTGTTTTGAGAAGTGGATGACACCAGTTACGTAACCGGTGTCTTGATTTATAAAGGGATGACACTGGTTACGACATCGATGTCATTGGTTATTTTATTTTATTTTTTACTTTTTTAACTTTTTTTTAATTTTTTTAATTTTTTTTAACTTTTGTTTAAAATTTAATTATATTTATTTTTTTAAATTTAATTGTATATTTTTTTTACATTCATAAAAATTTAATTTTTTTAATTTTAAAATTTTATATAATTTTAATATTTTTTTAATTCGTATTAATTAATTAAAATTATTTTTATAACATCAAATTACAAAATCATTCTCTTTTTCCATCAAGGGTATTTTCGTAACTTTCTAATTCTATTTATTTTTACAATTTATTTTATCTATCACATCAATAAAATCTTTCACTAACTTTCATAAAACTTATCTCCACATCCACACACTTTATCCTCTAAATTCACTCAAAAAAACAAAAATTCATCCACCCAAATCTACACAAATTCATCATCACACTCTCTCCCATATTCATCCATCCAAAGGAACACACCCTAAAGCTTAAGACTTAGCGCATGTTCGTTTAAGCTGATTGTTTAAATTAGCTTATTTGCAACGACGAATTTATGATTTCATTCGTATTCGTTTTCAAGGAAATCAGCTAATATAAGAGCACATATCTATAAAAGCAGTTTAAAATTTCATCCCTTTTCTACAAAGAAGATTTGGGTGGATGAAAGTAGACTTTACAATTCTATCCTTGTGCCATTTTCCTATATTAATTAATACCACTCTAATTTTATTTACCATATATAATTAATATTATTGTAATAATACAAAATCTTTATAAATTATTATTATTATTATTTATTTAATAATAATAATGTATATAATATAATAATAATTTACGATATGTATATATATAATAATTAATAATAATAATAATAAAAATATTATTAGAAGGGTAGTTAGGTAATTTTGAATTTTATCTATTATAATTTTTCTTTTATCTATCACATCAGTCAAATCTCTCACTAACTTTCATAAAACTTATCTCCAAATCCACTCACTTTATCTTTTAAATCCACTTAAAAAAACATACATATTTATCAACTCAAATCTACACAAATTCATTTTCACACTCTCCCTCCAATCTATCCACACAAAGGAATACACCCTTAGTGCGAGGATTGGAGAAAGACAAAGTGTTTAAGTAAACGTTTAGTCTCCACACCTTAAACAATATATTTTATTGTAACAGCTTGATAAAATAGGTCTTCCTACTTATATTTTTTATATAAAAACTTACCATTAGGCGAAAATTCAACGTACATAATTATATAAATGTTTATAGTGTTTCAAAAGTTAAGTGTATTAGAATACAATTAAAAAAACTAAAAATTTTCAAAGCATTACAAGAGTATAATATTATTAAAGTATTTATATATTTTGTACATTCATCAAAAAATGAGAAGCAATCACACCTCAACTAGTTCTATTGGCTACCATCACCAAAACCTATAAAACATCATCTGCCCACATCATAATAGAAATCATCGCAAAAGAAACAAAGCACATACAACAATAACCAAAAGAAGGTAAGTTAATGCTAATATGAAGTTACATAAACAATTTTCATTTCAATCTGAAGCCAACCAAATTCGTGTTAAACAACTCACTCTAGTCATGACTTGTCACATTTGCATTCCCATACATATAATACCTCAACTCTCCAAAATACATACATATCAAAACATGCAAGTTAAGGGTTTTTTCAAGATGATATCCTCAATCAAAAACTCCTTAGAGCACCAAACACGAGATCGCCTAAACCAACACCAAAAACATCAATTAGAGTTCTAAGGCCACAATTAGGATCAAAGAACAACAAAGAGTAACCTTGAGTCATATAAGTGACTCAAGAGCCACATAAATGACTCTAGAACTACATGCAACTCAAGAGCTCAAAACCTAAAAAGAGAGCAAATTGAAACTTACTTTGTTTGATTCTTTGATCGAGTGGTTGGATAGAGCTCTTCATGAGGATTCCAATTATGGTTATCTTCAACAAGATAAAAAACAAGTGAGATAAACTAGAGAGAAATGAAAGAATTTGATTATAAAAATAGTGATCTTATATGAATTAACTTCAATTATTTAAAACATTTGTATAATTTAAACTTTTTATATTTTTAATAAAACCACTGATACTCCAAAACCATATTTCTAAGGTATTATATTTATTGTATAAGATGCAAGAACTACATCAATCTCCACATTCATGAGTTCTAAATTATGAGTGGTGTGATATGAAACTCCTCCAAATCTTTTATAAACAACTTTAACCAAAACAAAATTGTTTTAGAGATACATATAGGTAGGTTATTTTATTAGTTTTAACTTATAAGTTATTTAATTTTTTTATTATCATTTTTTATATTTAGTTTGCTTTTGTTGTTGTATTTAATTTAATTTATTATTATTTATTTTAATCTTATGAAAATAATTATGCTATTTTTAATATTATCGAGTTACTTCTTAAAATTCTATGTAATCTAAGTTAAGAAAAATCTAGCATTTTAAATGGAAGTAATTGATATTATATAAAAATTAAATATAGTGAAAATTGCAAACATATTTAATTTTAGCCTTAGTTTAAGTTAAGAACTAAAAAAATTAAAAAATTAAAAAATTAAAAAAATATATAAATATAAATTTAATTTAATTAGTTATTGTTACATGAACTTATTTAAATAAAAAAATTCTACACAATTTTAATAAAAATAAATAAAATACTATTTTTTTAATTATTTTAAAATTAAAATTAAAGAAAATGCTTAAAATTGGGGCGTGGTTCCATTTCCACAGAATAAAAGGATGTATTTGAGGGTGTAGCATTTCAATTTGATTGTATAAATGCAATGCAAGTGCGCTACGTTCGAAGTCTAAGCTCTGGGTTCCGTTCACGTTCAGCCACCAAAAGTGCCACTTCCAAACCTCAACCTTCATCATCTTCTTCTTCAACCTCGTTATGCCTTTCGGAACTTGATGAGGATTTCATGCTCTCAAGCCTCAAGCTTAAACAACTCTCTGATTCAGGTATTTTCAATCAGCCCTCACCCTTCACGAACATTGACTGAAGTGGTTTTACTGTACTTTAAATCGATTTCGTTAAGTTGATATTGGAACTATTGCCGAGGGTGCTGCATTGTTGGATAACTGGATTTATAATAATCTGTTTATTTATTTTTGGGTATTTTGTGCAGGAGATTCGGCTGACGGGGTGTTTAAGCATATTTCTTCTATTTTCCATGGTAAGTGTTTGTTAAAACTTCTGTGAGAATACACACACTTATAGGACGGGTATTAAGTGAGAAACGAGAGCTTGAGAGGAGTGAGAGGAACTTATAATTCAAACGAGTTGTTAAAATTAAAACTAAATAAGAAAGTTTGACCATCCATGTTTGATTATACGACCGAGATATATATCCATTTACTCTAGGATAACAAGGGAAGCTGGAAGTAGGTCTAATCTATGTGGTTTAACCAGTAGTTTTTTATTTACAATTCCTTTTCCCTTAATTTTTATTCTTTACTTATTTATTTTTGGGTGGGGTGGGAGGGGAGGTGTAATTGAATGAAGGTCCTGTACTGTGGTTTTCCCAAAAAAATTGGTTTAAAAGGTTAATCATATCGGGTTATTGTTACTGATTGCAGCTGGTAAGTCAGCCAAGAAACCTGGTTCTGGGGAAATTGATGGTGCAAAGGAGTTTGAAAGAGTGCAAAATCTATCGTGGTTGTCGAGCATCTCTCAGAACAATATATTATTGCAACGGAAAGAGCAATCTCATAAAAAGAAACAAAAGTTCGTGTTTGAAGTCTCTCAAGAAATTCGTTTTCAGAAGTTAGTTGAAGTCTCTGCAAAAATGCTGGGACCAGAGACTACCCTTGACTTGTTTGGTAAACTTGGACGAAAACCAGTTTCCAAAGGATACAATGCATTGGTAGAAATGTGCATAGATAAAGCCAGGGGAACTGATGATGAAGGCATCGCAGTAGAACTGGGGAAGGTTTTTAACCTTTTTAAATCAATGAGGAAACAAGGTTTAGAGCTAGAGGACCAAACGTATCGCCCACTTCTTTTGTATATAATTGATATGCGTATGGTTGAGGAGTTTCAGTTTTTCTATGTTATTATCAAAGAGGAGAATCCCAGTTCAGTTGCAAGGCTGGGTTACTATGAAATGTTGTTGTGGTTGAGAGTTAATAATGAAGAAAAGATTCAGAGTATTTGTAATTATATTGCAGAGAATGACAGTGAGGACATGTCTGTTATACGAGGTAGGAGAACCTTCTTTATGTTTTTTTCCACTTGCATTATTTTTCCATAACATGTTCTGCTGAAGAACGTCTAGCTTTGGATTTAAAGTGTAGCAGGTGATTTCATTACAAAGAGACACTATTAATGTCTTTTATTGCAAATTTTGGGATCATCTGAGGTGAAACTATTTGGCCCATGCTGTTTTAAGTGACATATTTCATGTGGTTAATTGTATTTGATTATTCATATATGAGTGTTTTATGCTACTGTTTAGCAATTAACAGGGCTACTAGCATGATGCTACCTTTTTTTTTTCAATTTGATGTCTAATAATGATAGAAAATTTTGCTTCATATTGCACTTTAGGAACTTACTATTCAACCTATGTTGCAGAAAATGTTCTGTTGGCTCTTTGTGAAAGTGAACGGACAGAGGAGATTTTGAAGCTGTTGGAAATCATAGACATAAAAGACCTTTCATCTGTTGAATCTGTAGCAATGGTATTTCAGGCATTAGGAAGATTACTATTGGAACCTGTGGCAGAGAAGTTCCTTTTTCACTTAAAAAATAGTGGTAATTTGATATTGATCTTTTTTCACCTTGGGTGATGTACGTGTGTCATGGCACTGAGTTGCATTTGGAAAAGAAGAATAAGAATTTGTATATGCTATATGGATCTTTCTATCTACCAATTTTGCTTCACATAATTTTATATGTATTAACTGGTCCAAAATTTGGACTGCATGGATCTTTCCTTTTCTCAGCTAATTGTGAATGTATTTAAATGAAGATTTTTCTTACATTCTACCATTTGTATTTGAAGTAGTATTGTAGTCATATAGTGGGATTAGGCATTGCTTCCTCTGTATATTTCTCTCTAATATATATACATACTGAAAGTTTTCTTACCTTTTGCAGATCATGAAGCAAATAATATTACAAACTTCATTGCTTGCTATGTCGTTAGCATTCCAAATTTATTGGTAAGAAATATCTAAAATGGTGCCAATAATTTCTATGATGCCATGATACTCTTTACGTACTTCTGCCTTTTTGCAATTTGCTTCATTCTTGAGCTAAGTCTTCATTTTCCCATTTTTATGTTTCTTCAGAAATTTAGTGTGATTGATGTAGTACCAAAGCCGGTTAGCTAGTTTCTATTAGCATTCTTTAGTGACATTTTCTTGATAATTAATTTTGAATTCTCAATTAAAGTTAAAATAAATAGAGAGGCATTTGTAGGTTATCATCTACAGTGCGCTAAAGTGAATAATCAGGTAAGATGGAATTGGTACCTTTAAAATCTGGTTCAGTTACACAAAAAAATTGTTGAAACTCATACCTCTGTTGTGGATGAAATTTTCAAGCCAATGAAGTCATACTTCATTGTGCTTGTATGGTATAATGTGCATAGTAGCATATTAACATTGATCACGATCAAGAGATGTTCATAGCTGTTTTGTTGCATATATGTTGTTTGACATGATAATTTTCAGTAGTACTTATCTGTAATGTGGGGAAAGTTCTTTGTGCATGTGGCGCGTCATTTTCTCACATTTATTGTTGGTGTTCTTGAAGGTTGAGGATGTCAAAAAAAAGTTCAAAGATTTGCACCATAGACTAGAAGTTTCACCTTCATCCTCATCATATGAGAAGATCATTTTACATAGCTGTGCATTGCACAAGGTACAATTTTATTTATTGCATTCTAATGATTACTAAGTGATTACCAGAACTTTCTCTATGAGAAGAAAAAGAAATCTACAAGAAAATGGTTAGAAAACTGTTCGTTCTAGCAAGATGACGAGACAGTGAAGGTGCACCCCTTCAATTTCCTCACCCTTTAATGAAGAACAGAATTTGAACCATTGACAATGGTTGTGTATTTTTATTTGTGGACCCACTCACATTTACTTTCTCTTCATTTTTAGTTTTTTATTTTTTATTTAATAGAAAAATGTATTCACGCATTCAAGTAATTAAGTTTATTTGTCACCATAATGGCTTTGCTGAGGATTTTCAATCACTCCATTAACTGCTTAGTTTGCATTTAAGATGAATTCTTGTTGGTTTGTAATGCAGGTTAATGTAGCACTTGATATTGTCAATGAAATGTGTGAAGCAGGTTTGACACTATCAACTGACGTATTACACTCAATGTTACAAATTTGTGACGACACATCTGAATATAATTTGGTAAGACCAATCTTCCATACAATTACTCCTATGTTTCTTCATTGGTCATAGTACTTGTGCTCTAATGCGCTCATATCCTCTGTCCACATGATATGGCCTTTATGCCTAAGCTCACGATCTTGAATTAATTACTGCTTGTGAACTGTTTGACTTGAAAGTTAATAGTATTACTATTTGGTGAATATCCAATGATGATCTTATTTTTTTAAAATAAAATAACCCTTCAAATTGGAAGTCCCGTGCTTTGAAGAAAATTTGAAGTATAGGGCCCATCACTAACTTATACTAAAATTTAATTTGAAATTTAAAATTAAAATCATTACTTCTGGCCGCAAATGTCACCATGCAATGGATCAGTTAAAATAAGAGCAAATATATTAAGTGGAAGTCCAACAATGTTTTTTCCTTTAACTAGCTAAAAGCTAAGTTATAAGGAAGAATATTATGGTTGTTCTGCTGCATTATTTAGTGTCATATTTCATATATTTTACCCTTTTTGGCTGTAAATTTCTAACAGCCATATAACCAAATTATAATATATTAGTGAGTATAAGTCTCACCTTACAAGATGGTTTTGTAAGGTTGAGTTAGACTTATAGTATATGTTCATATTAGGAGCCTATTGTAGTAAAATTTGTTGGATTTATTGTGGCAACTGCTATCGGGCCGCTATTAAACTATCTGCAAATATCTATCTCACACTAAAGATTATAGTCTTTGGTGTGAGGAAGTATGTTGGAGATTCTACATCGATTTTGATCAAATTATAATATAAAAGTGGATGCAAACTTAACATTACAAATCGGTTGGGTTAAGTTTAAAGTCCACTATTATAAGAGGATCTATGAAATTGACTTTCCTGTTTCTGGACCAGTCAATACTCTGAATCATTTTGTGTGTAAACTGGACCAAAACCATTTGAATTGCCCTTAAAATACCCAACGCTCTTGAATTCAAAGCAACCAGATTTTGACATTGTTTTTTTTTTCTTCGCTTTATTTATTTTTGGCGGTTAAACTTGGGACCACGTTAGTTACGGCCATGCTTAATTATATTTTTGTTTAGCGGCTCTTTTATTTAGTTATACAGATTATAGATATATGATGCAAATCTTTGAACAAGGCCACACTCCAGGCTTGTAGGTGAAGAAAGTTCTCACCATGCTCAACAAATCTAGAAATTGATAGCCACTTATATAGGCATTAAATCCTTGTATTTTTAGAGATCAGGCTAGGTATTGAAGTAATTTATTGACTTCAGTATGTTTTTTGCAGCGTAGCAAAAATCATATTAATGTTTTCTCTTCATTGGAATATTGCTGTTGGTATGCAGACAGTTTTATTGCCACAATGATTAACAAGACTATTCTCAATTATTTTGACATTTTAAGGTGTATTTAAATCGATTTCTCACTTTAAACAATAATTTCTTTTCTCACCCTTTTACACAATTTTTTGCAGAAAAACATCAGTGATGGGGTGAGGATCCTTGAGCACATGCCCTGTGCTGATAGAAAACCGGATTCATAGAGCTCAGCTACCTAATTAGAAACTCTAAACCTGAAGAGGATAGAGGGAATGTAAGTTATGTTTAATAGCACTATAATAGATTCTTACATTACATCCATATCTGAATCAAGAATGAATTTATCTCCAAAAGTTTCTAGTTATTTCTTCAATTGTTCCTTCTGATATTAACTTAGACTTCGCAAAAGTTGAGTTATATTGAGCATACACTTATACCCTCATTTCAGAAGAACCAATACTGTTCAAAAGAAATTGCATCTTGTATTGATGTTGTTATTCACTGTGTTTCAAATTCATGTTTTTAATCACTACCAAGTTAATATTTGAATCTTATCATGCATTCCTCTAAGTATACTATTGCTCCCTTTATTTATTTATTTATGCTAATGTTGTGATGCTACACTCTAATATTTTTGGGTTTACATAAATACAGTTTTCATAAACTGAATTATGTAATAAAGATATGCTACACTCTAATGTTGTGAAAGCTTATGATTTCATTGTGATCTTATAAATTCTTAGCTCTACAGGTGATCTTAAATCCATTGATACTGCAGATGAGCTTGAATGAAGTCAAGGATATTCTTGTCTGAGTACTTAGGCCACATGGGCAATTGTCTGAGACTCTTGTTATTTATGGGGAAATTAACCAAGCTGGACGCAATCTGGAGGCAAAAGATGTTAGGTCTCATTGTAAGGTTTTGAATTTATCAGTAATTTTTATATAATTTTTAACTTGCAATCCTTCATAATCAAGCCATTGGACATTCCCAGGAGCACACTCATTCCTTGGTGAGTTGATAGGTCGCGTCCATCTACTTGAGGAATTAGATGATACAGACAATTGAAAAGATGTTTGCTGCAGAATCATCTTTGTATTCTATTTCCAATAAGCATTTAAGGTTTTCTTTCTTCCCCTTCACTTTATTGAATTTCTATGACTAAATGTATTGTGCAATTTACTTTATGTTCATTGTATTTTGTGTCAGTTCTGCAGTGAAGTTGTGCAATCTGCTCAAGAATAAGTTCCAAAATGATTAGCAAGTTATGGAAGTTTCTATGATAAGGTTGGTTCTGACTTCCTTTTCACTTAATTTGTATAACTCAATGATACAAGAAACATAGTGGACTGACTATGTTGAGTTATTGTTGAAGTTTGTGCAAGTCTGAAACTCTTTAAAACAGCTATGTTGTGTTTGGACCTTGAAGTATTGTAAGTAGGTTGTGGAAAGATTTTCAGGGTTTTCCACCTTTATTATGATGCTTGTTCCATTAGTCCACATTTGTATTGACAATATTTGTCTTTAAGTGTGTAGGTATTACTCTGATTGAAGAGTTAGACTCCAGTCATTTGCACACTTTTAGGAAATCAAGGATAAGTTTTAGCTTTTTTCCTGCAGAGATGTCTTCATGATTCCTTTTCAAGTGTAAGTGCCTGTGCTGATGCCACTGATTTCCATAATGTTGACAAGAGGAGCATGTTTGGTGCTTTTCAATAAGTTTGCTACTAGTACAGAGGTTGAAGATTTTATATATATATATATATATATATATATATATATATATATATATATATATTATATGCACATGTCTGTGTGTGAAAGTACGTATACAGGGAGAGAGGAGGTGCAAGAAACAGAGACTTTTTTATGAAAATATAAATGTGCATATTGAAAAGCTTGATAGTAGATGGATGCTCAGATTCATCCACAAATGACAGATTCGTCAGAATTTCTGTCCCTAATTCTTCGATACATTTTTTCTATGCTGAATTAGAAGGCCACTTGATCTCTACTGAAAAAGATTTTTTATAATGTTTATATTTAAATTTGCTTAGAATAACAAGACAAATATTGGAGATGTTCAAGTAGAAGACATTATTATTATTTTTTTTTAACTTGATAGGTTTGGAAATCATTTCATAACTAGGTATTTCTGCTGGGAAATTGCAGTTACCTATAGTTAGACATTTACAATTTGTTTAGATTTAAAATAAAAGAAAAATATTTTTCTTAATTTTTTATTAAAATTAAATTTATTCTCTTTGTAATTTTTAAATTGATTCACTTATCTCGTTTTTAATAAAAGAATATTTACTTTTCATACATGTTTTCAATATAGTGATATCCATGTCTTTTATTTAATCTATAATTTTTATAAAAGATTCTTTTTTTCTATTTTATATTTAATTTTATATTGACATAATTGTTTATTTAAGTTGAAATTAATTCGGTATTTTCGTATAAAATAAGAAGTAAACATCTTCTTTTATATATATATATATATATATATATATATATATATATATATATATATGATATATTAGTGAAATTTATTAAAAAGTAAAAAAATATGAATGTCTATTTTAAAATTGAACCTTTAAGTGTTATTCATCAGAATATATGTTAGGTAGGAGCAATTTTTCTTATTTGATTTAGTTAATCGTATCGTATGTACATATACTGCTAATAAAAAAACGAATTAAACAGTTGGCATCGATTCAAATTTAAAAATTGAAATAGTAATATTTTTAGAAACTAAAATCTATAACAATAGATGGAATTTCTCTTTTTGTGTTCACATTTCATAATACTCGTTTTATCTTTAGTTATTTTAAAAATTAATTATTTTATAAATAATTTTTTTTTAATTATTTTTTTTTTACATATTTTATTTTTTTTTAATCATTCTTCTCTTTTGTTTTAAATCTTTATTTAAATTTTCTTTTTACATATATTTACTTTTAATTTTATATTTATAATTATTTTAAAAATTATATATTTGTTATTGATCTTAAAAATTGTGAATACACATGCGTCGTCGCGTTAGTGTGTTTGCTAGTTGTTAATAATGACGATGAAATCATCTTTATAACCTCAACTGTTATGAAGATTTAATTTTTTATTTTTGTCATTAACGTGCATAAAGAAATGCTGATAAGTGATAAATTAAATTAGTTACAAACATGTTAAAGTAGCTATTCAAGTGATTTAAACAAATTTTTTCCATGTTTTATTGTTGTCCTTAGAAATTAATTACCAACCCTGGATCAATTCTAAATTGACCTATAACTTCAATAAATTCTTACACAGAATTAAAATTTTATACTTTTACTGTTAATCCACTTTTAGACAAAAATCAATTTAGTAATCCAAACACACTTATATATCAGTTGCTTCAAGTTGTTCACCACTGTAACACTGTGTATCTCTACTGTGACACAGAATCCCCATGAAAGAGAGTTCAAAAGGAATAAGCAACAAGAATGGCTTGCCTGCACCTTGCCTTGGCCTGCTCAAGCCTCTCTCCCAAAGTCTCCTCCTTGACAGAAGCCTTCACCATAGCCAAATCCATCTCCATCAACTTCAACACTCTGAAAAGTTCAGTGACCATTCTCTCCTCCACTTTCCCTTCATCCATGAGAATCTCAGCCTCTTCTCTTGCCCTCTCAGCCACAATTTCTCCCACCTTTGCCAACAGTTCTGTTGATCCAAACTGCTTCCCCATGAGGGTCTCTAGCTTCTCCAAGAAGTCAGCTATCACATACCCTACTGGCACCTCTTGCTTTATCTCTTTTGTCCTCTTCCATCCAATTTCAAAGTTTGGAGGCTCAGGCTGCACAAGCTTCTTTCCCCTTCTTTCTCTCACTATCTCTGACCTTCTTCTCTTCTCAATGGGAAAAGATTCTTCGCTGTTCACTGTGCTGAAGGAAGGGTCTGGGGTTAGAAAATTGTCCTCGAGAGGAGTGGATTCTGGAGATGTGCATCTGATGGAAAAGTGGTTTCTGGGTTGGCTGTGAATGGAAAAGTGTGATGGATTTGATGGTTTTTGTGAGTGGATGTGAAGGTGAAGAGAAGGATATGTGAACACTGTGGAAGCCATGCCAATTTGGAAGCGAAGAAGAATGAAGATAAGGCTTTGTTTGGAGTATGCACAGAAAACAATCACCTTTGAGATATTTAGAAACTAGAAATATCTATTGAGGAAGAAGTCAAGTGTAAAATACAAAAACACCTGTTATTATTATTATGTAGTTAGAAGGTTTGAATCCTACTGTCAAAATGCTTGAATTTTACACATAAAAGCTGAGTGTCAAAAATCTAATATTTTGATCATAAAGTTCATTAACTCAGCAGTATGAAATCAAACATAGAAAACTTTTATAAATATAGTTTATTTAAAAAAAGAACTTTCAATAAAATTATAATCTCTACGAAAAATAAAAATCTAGAGTCTAAATTTTAAAATTTTAAAATTCAAGATGTAACGTTTTACTTTTTAGATATATAAATATTTATATGAGAATATAATGTTATATAATACTTGTTTAAAAGCGTAAAAAATACTAGTAATACTTATTTTATATTATAGTAAAAGTGATGTTGAATAAATATTGGTATTTATATTAAATTGATATTGACAAAATAATTATATTCAAATGATAATAATTATTAATACATTCCATTAACGTACAATGTAATAATTTTATTTTTATAATATTTATATTAGTATTAATAAGCATGTTATAAATAAATAACTAAAAGAAATTATAATTTAAATAATTAAAATAAATCGGACATCACTAGTGACATTTTTAATTTTAACTGTAATAAGATGACAAGTCAATCAAAATTTTTGGAGCTTTATGCATTTAAAAAATTCAATTTAGCTTCGGTATTTTTTTTAAATGGTTTAAAATTGCAGGCAAGCATGTCAATGTCATATCTTTACAGATTTTAATGGACTAAGCAACTTTTTATTATTATTTTAAATGAAATTAAGAAGGTTTTTATTTTATTTTATTTTATTAGTGTAAATTTCTGTTATATCTTAGTTCCCGAAGAAGAATGAAGATTGGTGTTGTGTTAATATTTATTAGACTTGATTTTATAGTGTTTTGATGAGGTATATGACTTTGTGGATCAGTTGATATATTATGTTCAAAATGGAGTTGACATTGAAAATGGTAATTAGGTTGTGTGAAACATTGGAAGAGAGACCAAGAAAACAATGGAGATGCAAGGTATAAGTTAGAACTCGTTAAATTTCTTAATGTAAAATGATAGTTGAGGTCCATTTTAGCATTTCTATTCTAGTATTAAACATTTAAGAGTGATAAATATAACTTTTTGAAGTATTTTTTGTAATAACTTGTAAATTTGTGTAGTTTTATTTGTGATAACTGGAACATTTGTTTAATAAGAGTATGATCTTTGTGAACTTAAACATTTGTTCATATACTTGAATGCATCATTAACTTTTTAGTAAACTAAGCTAAAAATGATAACATTCATAGAAATTTAAAAATCTTTATCTATGAATTGTGTCTGTAATATGTGCATGAAAATATATATTAATATATGAGGAGGTAAACAACGAAAACAAATCTAATATTAAAAATGCATGCCAATTAAAACTATAATTAACAGGAAATTGGTTGCAACTAAGCTTTAATCATAGTAGAAATTTGAGAAAAAGAAAAGATATTACAACATTTTGAGGTCTTTTATTGCCAATTCTTTCTTTAATTGACATGGTATGAAAATTATTTTTGTTAGGAATTTAATTGACATGAAAAATACACGCTTTCTACATTACTTGGATCTATATTAATTATATAACTAAGATAAAAAGTAGAAGATATCTAATATTAAAAATGTCAGAAGAACCGTTTATTGATATATTTTGAAAATCTATCCAAAATTATTATTTAACCCGTTTCTTATGACTGTCTCATGTACTTCACATTCTATCTTCCCAAAGAATTATTTCCAACTCAAAATAAACTATAGCCTGAGGGTATGTTCCTTTGGGGTGGATATGAGGGAGAGTGTAAAGATGGATTTGTATAGATTTAGATGGATGGATTTTTATATTTTTTTGAGTAAATTAGTAAAGTGAATGAATTTGGAGATAAGTTTTATAAAAGTTAGTGAGAGATTTGATTAATGTGATAGATAAAATTAATTGTAAAAATAGATAGAATTAGAAAATTACCAAAATAGCCTTGATGGAAAAAGAGGATGATTTTTAATTTGTTATAAAAATAATTATAATTAATTAATACAAATTAAAAAATATATTAAAATTGTATGAAATTTTAAAATAAAAAAAATTAAATTTTTATGAATGTAAAAAAAATTTATTTAATTAAATTTTTAAAAAAATTATACAATTAAATTTTAAACAAAAGTTATATAAATATAGTTAAAAAAAATTAAAAAAAAGTTTAAAAAAAATACACACACATACACACACACGACACCGGTGTCATAATCGTGTCAAACCCCTTCATGCCAAGACATCGGTCACATAATCGGTGTCATACACACACACACACACACTTGCACCACACTGGTTAGCTAACCAATGCATATCCTAACACTATGGACTTCATCACCACCACATGCCACCACCTCCTTCCTTCACCTAAGTGCGCCACCACAGCCCACCCCTCTATCCTCTTCCTCCCCCACCACACCCAAGCACCTCATATTCTTCCCCCCATGGATGCACTCAACAATCACACACACAACCATGTTGTGTCGCAGTAACACCATCACTCACCTCTCACAATGATTTACGACCACCATGTTGCCAAACAACATTCACAATAACACACTCCGGTGTAGGGAATCATGGCAGATGTTTTTGCATGGGAAACTTGATAAACACAAGGGTATTTTGGTAATGTCCCGCAGATAATTCGACTATCAGCCCACTTTTGCAGAGATGGATTAAACATTCATTCTCCAAATCCGCTCTCTCACATCGTTTTAAATCGCTCAAAAGGAACATGAGCAACCTATAAAATCTGTTCTCTCAAATTACCTCGCACAGTTCCAACCACCGAAAGGAACATTGCATAAAAGTTAAAAAAAAGCATGTGATTCTAAATCTATCACAATATCTAATATCATGTGCCTAACTCATGTCACAAAGATAAAAAGAATGTAAGAAATATCATTTTTGTGAATAAATTCTTAAATCTTCAAATTTTAATTTTATTAATATAAAAACACACACACACACACACATATATATATATATATATATATATATATATATATATATATATATATATTATATGTTTCACTTGAATTAAAAACTTTTCAAGTTGTATAAATTCAAATTTTATAACTGAATGAGATGATGTAGAATTCATTCATCTAATCTAAATTAATTATTTAACTTTTATAAAAATACTAAAACATAAATTTTGTTATTATTAAGGCGAATTTGAATATGAGAGAGTTATTTATTTAATCTGAATTATAAAATATCTTAATCATTATTTATCAACTATGAAAATGTAATAAATAATTTTTATTTTAATCATAAAGATAATATGAAAATCCAATTTTATAACCGTGTCTTACGTCACATTTAATATTAGGTCCAGGAAAATTTATACATGTAAAATAGTTTAATTGTTCAATTATAATAAAGAAGTCAAGATGTAGATTTTCTTAATATGATTCATAATCACACGAGTCTCGGTGATAACCTGTAAAATTATCTATTTAATGTAAATTATGAAAAATCATTATAATACAAGTTAAGACGTAGATATTTTAACATGAGTCAAATTTGGCTTTTTTTTATTTTATTTTGGGGTCTTTTAAAGTGAAAACTATAAAAGTGGGTCTGTTGAATTTTTTTGTTGTAAAATAGGGTTAAGTTGTTAGTCGTCCTCTATCTGTTGGTTTTTCTTTTCAAAATGTCTTAATAGATGTCCGTTTCTGTGTATATAAAAAAGTGAAGTCGTCATCTAGCTTAACGTCTTCACTTTTCACCAATGTTGCAGTTTCAACTTGGCTTTCACACACCCCAATAAAGGTTTGACACATGTAAACACCCACAAATCCGCTCATTTAAGTCAGTTACAATGAACCTACTCATTGGAATTGAAAAGGGAGAGAAGTATTTCATTTGCTATAATATATATTTTTATTAGAGGTGTCATTTAAGCCATTCACCCACAGGCTGACCTTAACCTCCTTTAAAAATAAATCTTATATTTTTAGCCCAATCAACAAGGGTTTTTTTTAAAGCCCCAGCCCCTTGAATCCCATATAAAATGGGTTGGGACAGGGTTACAGTGGGGCCGACCCTAAAACTAAATCAATTCATTTTCTCTTCCGTTTCTTTCCAATAAAACTCATTTCACGGCAGTGCGAAGTTTGGTCGTTCTCTCTCTTTCACGACGGTGCGAAGGGGCTCACTATCTTCCATCATCTTCGAGTGTTGCAGATTCTTCTTTCTTCTTTTCTCCATCATCTTCGAGTTGCTTCCAGAGAGTTCAAATTCTCCTTAACCTATTGCCCCTATTTGCCTATACGGGTTCGTCAAATTTTACCCCATCTTGTTTCAATAATTTTTAGAACTTCTGAAAATGATTGGGGAAGTTATATATACTTTTATCGGAAAAATCAATTAATTGGATTGTTGTGGAAAGATGGGAGGAATGGGGCAACAAATTATTTTTCCTCTTTTAATTAAAAAGAAGATGAGGATGAGGCCCTATGTTATCTCCACTTGTTGCTAGAGTAAAGAAGAGCATGTTGTATTTAGAAGGACCACCATAATTTTGAATTTTGATGCTTTTAAAGATTGACTAGAGAAGAATATGTATACTTTCTTATACCTGAAAGACTCAGGCGGAATAATGATAAAAAAATTAAAAAGTTGTATGTTTAATTCTCCATTCCCTCTTGCCTAATACTGCATTGATAATCTGTATAACATCAATCTCTTAACTATAGTATATATTTTGATCCAATCACAGGGAGAAAGAATTAGTTGTTGTTAAGATAAATGCAGCAGATGTTGATATAATTGCTAATGAGCTAGAGGTAACTTCATCAGATTGTTCATCAATCTATCTAGAAACTTTTATTCCAATGGATTGACATACTTTTATTATTGTTTCAATCAGTTGGACAAAAAGGTTACGAAAAGAACTTTGCGGGAGCACAAAGGTGATGCAGTTGTTGCCATTCGGCACTTGCTTCACTAGAGACGTGATAATGAACAAAGGTCAATGCTTCAGAAAATTACTATGCACCAGCTTATATTGTTTTTAATTTAAATTGAATCTCAATTGTATTCTGACCTAATTCATTCAAAAATCATAAATGTATTGTTGATTAACTGAGTCCTCTCCCTAATCCTTTATGTGCTATAAAAGTATCCATTATCTAATGGAAAAGTCCTTCATGAAGACCTCCACGTGTCTCATACACATGCTAGCTCGTTAAGTAGATAGTTTTGACAAGTTGAAGCCCAGCATGTGATTTGTTCAAATCAAATGGAAAAAAGAGCCTTGCTTTTATGTGTTCAAATCACGTCTTTGCATTGAAAATATTTTCTTTTCTTATGTTGATATCTTATCTTGATTTGCAAAATGTGCATTTGATTTGCAACATAGTCTTCTCTAGATATGCACCACTCAAAATTTGACTGGTCCAACATGCCATTCGGTCTGGATGATCAACTAAATCATTAATGAATGTTATTGATCTTTTTTAGGCATCTTGTTCAAGAAATTTTGAAGCTACTGCCTGGACCACATCTAGAAACAAAGGTTAGTACCTATGAACTCTGATTGAATGTTTTTTTCTCATGTAATGTTTCTATGCTATTTATAATTGTTTGAATCAAAGTCACATATAATGTATATATTATCACATAATGATAATTTCTTTATTCTTTCAGATGCTTGCCTACCTGTTACATTTTTATTTGAGTTTTAGATAGTGGGTTGAAGAGTTTTAAATATGGACCACCCTAAGAGTAACCCTTTAGTTTTGGTTGATGATCTTGCATCTGAAACTCCTGGTCCATCTGAAAGTGCAACCACAAATAAAAAGGAAGTCTCAAATGTTTGGAATTTTTTCACAAAAGTAGGAAAAGACAAGGATGGCATTGAAAAGGCTGCTTGTAAGTATTGTGGCAATAACTATAAAGTTGGAAAAAATCCTATTACTAAAAATAATTATGGGACTTCGCATCTAAGTCGGCATGTCAACGTGTGTAGAAGTATTCCAAACATAGATATGGATATGAATCTTTATCAAGAAGGAAAGTTTGGGACACGAAGAATCAATCAAAAGATTCATCGTAAGTTACTTGCGAGAGCCATAATCAAACATAGTCTTCCTTATAATTTTGTTGAATATGAAGGAATTAGAGAGTGGATAAAATACATTAATCCTAATGTTGACATGAAATGTAGGAACACTACTGTTTTAGATGTGGAAAAGGAATACATGGAAGAGATGGATAAAGTTAAGCAAAGCATGTCTAGGATTCCTAATAGAATTTGTTTAACTTCTGATGTTTGGACTGCAGTTACTTCTGAGGGCTATATTTGCCTAACTGCACACTTTGTTGATGAAAACTGGAAATTGACAAGTAAGATTCTTAATTTTTGTCGAATGAAACCACCACACACTGGTGTTGAACTAGAAAGTGTTGTGTTTGATTGCCTAAAGCAATGGGGTATTGAAAAGAAAATTTTCTCAATTACCTTGGACAATGCTTCTGCAAATAATATCTTGCAAGACATTTTGAAAAGCCATCTTTGTGTTCATAGAAATTTATTATGTAACGGTGAGTTTTTCCATGTACGATGTTGTGCTCACACCCTTAATTTGATAGTTCAAGATGGTTTAAAGGTGGTTGACAAAGCACTTCATAGTATTAGAGAGAGTGTTAAGTATGTTAAATCATCAGATGGAAGAACTCTCAAATTCAAAGAATGTGTTAGTGATGCTGGCATAAATATAAGCATTGGTTTGAGATTAGATGTAACTACAAGATGGAATTCGACTTATTTGATGCTTGAAAGTGCAATCAAATACAAGAAAGCTTTTGAAATTCTCAAAGTGGTTGATAGGAATTATAAAAATTGTCCATCTTCTGAGGAATGGAATAGGGGAGAGAAAATGTGTCAATTCTTAGAACCATTTTATGAGATCACAAACATGATGTCTGGTTCATCTTATCCCACTTCAAACTTGTATTTTATGCAAATTTGGAAAATTCAGCTTATCATTGAAGAGAATTTGTTGAATGAAGATGTCACCTTAAGGGAAATGACTTTGAATATGAAAGACAAGTTTCAAAAGTATTGGAAGGAGTATAGTATTGGGTTAGCTTTTGGAGCTATTCTTGACCCATGACTAAAAGTTGATTTTATAACGTATTGTTATAAAAAATTGGATCCTTTGACATGTGGAGAGAAAACAAAGAAAATGTTAGAGAAGTTCAAGAGGTTGTTTAAAGAATATGTAAAAAACTTGTCTATTCCTGGTGTTTCTCTCTCCCAATCACCTACTGAATCCATATCAATGTCTCAATCCAATACTGAAGGGAGAAAGTTGAAGAGATCGAGGATTATTTCTATAAGCATTTTATACTTGGTGTTCATTGTTTTCATTTTTTCTTGTTTCATTTTGATAATTAATATGTAATGCATTGTAGGATTTAAAATGTATCAGAATGAATTAAAATCTATCGTTGGCAAGAACGAGATAGATGCTTATTTAGGTGAACCAACAATAGATGATGATGAAGACAATGAAGATTTTGATGTGCTCAAATATTGGAAGATTAGTGAGAAAAAAATTCCCATATTGTCTATAATGGCTCGAGACGTGCTTAGTATTCCCACTACTATAGTTGCATCAGAGTCGGCTTTTAGTAAAGGTGGGCGTGTACTCTCTAAATATAGAAGCTCCATTCTTCTTGATCATGTGCAAATATTGATTTGTACTCAAAATTGGTTACATGGATTTTCTGAAAATCCTAGTGGTAAGTCTATATGTTGTTAGTTTTAAAGTCACTTTACATTAATAATTAACTCTAGACTAGTGATTTGATTGTATCAATTGGTTATGTGATATATGAAGTTGTTAAAGATATTTTTGGACATGAGGGAATCATTGATGAGTCTAAACTTCTTGAAGATGTTGAAAGTCACCAACAATGACACTTTTTCAGGTTATCTTATATGCTTAGTCCATTATCTCAATGTATTTGGTGTTTAATTCTTTAAGTAAAACATTTCATTTGTAAAATAGATTAATGTAAAGGAACTGTTGAGGATCTTCCCAAACATATTAAGATTGAAGTTGAGAAATCACTCTCAGAATTTAATTGTCTTAAAAAGACAAATTATTTGAATATCAATTAGCTTTTACTTTTTAAATCCTTGGTGTTTAATTCTTTGAGATAAAATTATTTATACTGTGTGAAATGTGTCTAATGTTGACATAAAATTGTTGTTTTTCAGATTATCACAATTGAATTTCTGGACAAGTATAAAAAATGGTGAAGCTAAATTGGAAGCAGTGGATAAACTATTTTATGCTTTCGTATACATATAAAATAGGTACATCGAGGCTAGAGGGGAAGTATTGTAGCTCTTTAGAGTCTTCAATATAATTGACCTTGCATGAGTATAATTTTTCATAGATGCAATTTTCACCACGTAGTACTGTCACTGGCATAGTGTTGATCTAATTTATTTCCTTAAAAAAATTTCATCGACTAATATCTATTATGTTTATATTCTGATGATCAAATGATGTACTTGTTTATATAATAAATTAGTTTAATCATAAGAGCTGCTTGTTTGCAGATTCTGGTGTAGACCCGGCTGCAGCTGGATTACAGGTGGCCTCAGATGGGAAACCAAAAATTCTCGATATTCTTGATTGGTAAGAATTATTGAAGTTTTATCTGCTTTGTATTACTTTACCAATAAGAATTGATATACTTATTTCCCCCTCCAACACTGGGAGCGGAGACGTTGATACCTCAAAGGTGGTAAAGGATGATGCTGATGATTGTATTTTAGGGGCTTCTGGTTAGTGCTAGCTAAGGAAAAATTATGGGAAAATTCTTCAATATATTGTACTATTTCAACTGTCTAGTGCCTTCATCTTAACATGTATCGCTTGTGATGACTGCTAATTTCTTATCAGTTTTAAATTCTTGATTGAATTTGAAGTCTCAATCCTACTTCATTCTGATACATATGGATGCAAAACAGGGAAGATGCATATGTTGTTTTGTTGTGTTTTTTTTCAGTTATTTCCATTTTTTTTGTATTCAGAATGAATATTTTTTTCTAAAAAAAAGGCCCATGGGCTGGCCCTATAGCATAGGGCTTTTGTGGACTTTTGGGTCCTGTGGGCTTTTTCCATAAGGGGCTTTTTGGCCCTGTGGGCTTTTCTAACCCCAGCCCATATGGGCCAAGGCCAAATCATGAGAAATGGGCCAATTTGACAAGTCTAATTTTCATTATGCTATTCTCAAAAAGAAAAAAAAAAACTCAAAGTGGAGTCGTCATGGGTTCTAACGACTTCACTTTATTCATTCACTGAAACCGTCTTGATACAGGACGACTTTACTTTTAAAAAATATATATAGAAACCGGCAGGATACATGACAACTTTATCTACAATGTTGTCATACATCCTAATGACTTGTCCCTATTTTACAAATAAAAAATAAATGAACCCATTTTTACAATTTTGGCATCAAAGTGACCTCGAAATACAAAAAAAAAAGTCATCAAATTTACTTGAGTCTTATCAAATAACATGTAAAATTAACTATTTAATATAAATTCTGAAAAATCATTACCATACAAGATGCAGACCTTTCTAGCATGATTAGGATTCAATTTAGTCTTGGTAAAATAACCTATATAATTATCTAATTTAATGTAAATTATGAAAACACACAATCAATAATTAGTCATTACTTAATAATAATAAAAAATAGTAATTAATTTTCATTTTAATCATAAAGATATTATAAAAATATAAGTTTTATAACAGTGTCTACATAATATCTAATGTCACGTCTGACATCAGGATTGTAACGTCCCACTTTAATAGAATACATCTAATAAAATAAAACGTCGCATGTTTATTTATAGTATAAAATAGAGCACCCTCCGAAAATATATAAGAATAATCCATTACAGTCATCCATAATATACTAAAAGGACTACCCAAAGGCACAACACAATGCCTTGAACATAGACTAAACATGAATCAATTAACAAAATATTGCTGATAGAGCAAGGAAATTAAAATAGCAGTTCATAACCTTGACAATGAGCAATAAAGAATGCAGGGAGCCTAACTAAACAGCAGCATCTTCGTCAAGATCATAATCACCAAGAGTCTCCACATCTGCTCACACCAAGGATTTGGTGATCATCACAAATAGGAAAAACCAAACAAAGAACACAAACACAAATAGAAAGGGTGAGCTAGTGAAAATAATTTTTAACAGTTAAATAAAGAAGTTATGAAACACAAGCAATGTACAACCAAAGAATTATTCACATGCTTATCTTCATCTAAACAATTAATGGACTCTCAACTCGATTATCCGGATAATGTCCTTGATATAGAATTCTAAAAGAAGTATGCACATGTGCTTGTTTCTAAACTCTACAGAGAGTCCAGACACAAAAGGTTATCACCCAACCACACACAAGGTTAATCTCATTATGCCTTGGGCCCAAACACGTCCCAAGACTAGGACTTTCTATCACTCTCACCACATAATTCATTCTACTTTATATGAGTGTGAATGATTATCATAGTTCAAAATACCTTCCTTTATCTAGATATCTCTTATATCAAGACATACACTAACCACACCATCACCAAGAATTTTCCTTGAAACTCTTTCATCATTAATATTCCATATGTTATCTAAGAACATTATCATCCCAAGCTAAACATATCAAGTACAGGTAAAAAAAAATGTCACATCATCCATGCATAGCTTCATACATCATATTTTTAACATTAACTCAGTCAATCACAAGTTAATGTAAGGAATTAAAATTCTGTAGCAATTCTCGCTTAAGCTAGACTGATCTCGCTTAAAATAGATTGATCTCGCTTAAGCTAGAATAACATATTTCCACTGGTTACAACATGCAAAAACCTAAAATCCCAAACAACAAAACTAAAAAAACACAACCACAAACATCAAACCAGCATTTTAAGCACGATTCAAAACCAAAAATATGCAAGACACTAAAAAAAAGGTTTCAAAGTCCTAGCTTCCCTTACCTTGGCAAAGCTACTGTGAAGGGGAACCCTAAGAGGAAGGGACACCATAACCTAAAACTACTTAAGGAGCTGAAAACATAACATTGGAGGACAAAAAGAAAACCAATTCAGAGTTTAACGTGGAACTAAAGTTTAGGGACAGAAAAACGAAAAGGAAAAGAGAGAGGTTTTTCTCAACTTACATGGAGAAAAATGGTTTCTGCTAACTGGAAGGAGGGTTTTTCAATTGCCCTAGTACAGCTCCTACTTCAACACTAGGAGGAAGAAGGTGAACTATTTATAGAAAAGGAGACAAAATGAAAGTGAGGGGCTGGGAAGGGGTTCTGGAGGCAACTAATGGGCTGACTATGGACCCTTACTCACTAAAGCTGAACCCATTTACTTAAAACGAAAAGTGGGTCTTAAGAGGATTAGACAAACTTATACATGTAAAATAGTCTACTTGATTTTTTAATCATGATACAAGTAAAGATGTGAAACTTTTAACATGAGTCGGGTTGAACTAGGGATGCCAAAGCAGGCCAGGCCCGCCAGCCCGCCAAGAAAAGGGCAGACCGGGTTAGAATTTCCAACCTGTCAACCCGTTGTAACCCGGCCCGCCTAGCCCACAAGTTTAGCGGGCCAAAACGGGCCAGCCCGCCCTGGGCCGTCAACCTTTTTTTTTTTTTTTAATTTTATGTTTAAAATTAAAAATAATTAAAAAATAATACTTTTTTTATATTATATAATAAATTTATAAAAAAAATTAAAAAGTTAAAAAAAATTAAAAAAATTAAAAAAATTAAAAAAATTAAAAAAATTAAAAAATTAGAAAAAAAGGTGGGCCAGCTCGCCAGCCCGCCCTAAGACAGGACGTGTTACAATATCTAACCTGTTTATTGGTGGCGGGCCAACCCGACCCGGTCTTTTTTGCAGGTCACAGACAGACTGGGCCAAAACAGACCGTGTTGGCCCGTTTTGCCACCCCTAAGTTCAACTGAGTATTAATTGGATAACCAGTAAAATTATCTATTTATTTAACTTTTTTGTGTGAGAAATTGAAAAATCACACATTTTCTCTCCCATGTTTCTTTGTGTGCAACTTAAGAGAGAAGAGTAAAAATACAAAAGATGGTAGGAGAGGCTAAAAAGGGAAAAACATTGAATGAGAATGATGATGTAAAATTCGTTCATGTAATCTAATTTAATTATTTAATTTTGATAAAAAGTATTTTTTTTTTTGTTATTAAGGTGAGTTTTAATCTGGCCCGTAAAATAATCTATTTTATCTATTTCATGTGAATTATAAAAAAACCTTAATTATTAATTGGTCATTACTTGTCAATTAATAAAATGTAATGAATAATTTTTATATTAATTACAAAGATAAGATGAAATTGCAAATTTTGTAACATTATTTTATATAGTATTTGTGACGTTACCTCTAAAATTAGATCCAGTAAATTTATATATGTAAATAGCATAATTGTTTAATTGTCATAGAAGATAAGACGTGGACCTAATTTTCATTTTAATCATAAAGACATAATGAAAATCTATGTTTTATAACAATGTCTACATAATATTTTATATACATAAAATAACAATTTTTTTATTTTTTAATCATGATGCAAATACAAAGGTAGAACTTTTAATATGAGTTGGGTTGACTTGAATCTTATTCGAATAACCCGTAAAATTTTCTATACATCTAAATTTTTGTGTGAGAAATTGAAAAATTACACATTTTCTCTCTCCAATTTCTTTGTGTGAAACCTTAAGAGAGAATAGTAAAATTACAAAAGATGGTAAGAGACGCTAAAAGGAAGAAACATTGAATGAGATGAGGTAGAATTCATTCATGTAATCTAATTTAATTATTTAGTTCTGATAAAAAATTTCAAATATAATTTTTTTTTCTGTCATTAAGGTGAGTATGAATCAGGATATCCAGTAAAATTATCTAATTTACGTCAATTATAAAAAATATTAATTATTAATTAGTCATTATTTATTAATTATAAAAATTTAATAGTATAATTTAATTATTTAATTTTGATAAAAAAAATTATTATTTTTTAATTACTAAGGTGAGATTGAATTTGGATATCTCGTAAAATTATCTATTTTACATAAATTATAAAAAATCATAATCATTAATTGGTCATTGCTTATCGATTATAAAAATGAAATAAATATTTTTTATATAAATTATAAAGATAATATGCAAATCCAAGTTTTCTAACCGTCTTTAATGATTTTAATAGACTAAACAACTTATTTTTTTATTATTTTAAATGAAATTAAGAAGTTTTTTATTATATTTTATTTTATTAGTGTAAATTTCTGTTATATCTTAGTTGCCGAAGAGGAATGAAGATTAAGAAATTTATAGTTGATATTAGACTTGAATTTTTGGTGTTTTGATGAGTTATGACTTTGTGGATCAGTTGATATATTAGGTTCAAAATGGATAGCTTTCAATTTGTGAGTTGATATTGAAAAATGGTACTTAGGCTGTGTGAAAACATTGGAGGAGACGAAGAAAACAATGGAGATGCAAGGTAGAAGTTAGAACTTCTTAAATTTTTTTATGTAAAGTGATTTGACATTCAAGAAATGATAGTTGAGGTTCTTTTTTAACATTTCTATAATAGTTAGAAATGCAAAGATATTCAACGTAAACATACTGGTGGTGGTGTGTATGATTTTTTAAATATGAATAATATTATATTAGTAGGTGATAATAGTGTAATGTTGTTAAGTTAATATATAAAATAAATGTATATTTTTTAAAATTAAAATGAAATGAATAGAGAGAATAATTGTTGATGAATAAAAAAAAGGAAAAACAATAAACCCCGTTTTATAGAAAATAGGTAAAAGTAACTGTTAATTTTAAACAATTCAATAAATAATTACATTGTAAAGGGTATAATTGATAATATGAAATGTGGACACAAAAGAGAGAATTTTCTTTATATTTTGTTATAGATGATCAAATTATTGTCTTTATTTTAGTTTTGTTTAATTTATAAGAGAGATTTTAGGTAATAAAGGTTAGGTTAAAATGTATTTTGTTCATAATTTTCGTCAAGTTTTGTCGAATCAATCATAATTTTGTTTTTGTGTTCAAATAGGTTCAAATTTTTGTCAATTTTATACAATTTGGTATTTTTTTGCTAACACCTTTTAAATCATTACTGACCATGAACGGTGATTGTTACGTGTCATTTCGTTATTTTTTTTATATTTTTTTTAAATGTCCACATGTCAACGCAGCAGCATGCCAAACGTATCAAAATCAATGTTATATATTCAATTTATTTCCTATATTTGCTATTTATTTTTTCAATTTAGTCCTAATTTTGTTTAAAATTGAGTAATTTTGTCCCTCTCGAAATTGGGACCAAATTTAATTTTTATATAATAGTTATAATGATGTGAATTTTAATATATTTAATAAAAAAATGTGAATTTTAATATAAAAATTAAATTTGGTTTCAATTTGGAGAGGGACAAAATTAGTTCATGTTTAAAAAAATTAGGACTAAATTGAACAAAAATAATGAATATAGAAACCAAATTGAATATAAAATATTGACTCTAACCGGTAATATGTTGTTGGGTTGACATGTGAACATTTAAAAAATTTAAAAAAAAATCAAAAAAATCACAAAGTGACACGTGATCGTCACTATTCATAGTCGCTAATGATTTAAATGGTGTTAGCAAAAAAAAAGACCAAATTGAACAAAATTAACAAAAATTGAGACCTATTTAAGCATTAAAACAAAATTAGAATTGAAGTGATAAAACTTGACAAAAATGTAAACTAAAAAGGTATTTTATCCTAAATTTACTAATCTCATTATAAATTTCCTTAACTTATTGAATGAGTAGAAGAAAAAACAATTTTAATTCCTTATTGTAAGTTTGAATAAAGTAGGGAATAAAAAGATATAAAATTTAGTTCCAATTTAGTGTAAAACTTTTGGTGATGAGGTGACTACTCGTGTATTTTTAATAAAGATAGAACAAATATTAGTATATTTATTTAAAGATTAACTATGTTTTTTTTTTCTAAACTATAATGTAATTTTGATTTTTACATCCAACAATTTTATTTTTCTAAACTATAATTTAATTTTGATTTTTACATCCAACAATTTTAATTGTTTTTTTACGAGACAAATGATTGATGAATCACGCTGACCTTTTCACCTTTTAGCATATTGATAAAAGGGAAATTTGTAGAATGCATCCCACTCAAATCCTTGTGTCCACTAAAGAGATTAAAATAGTGAGAGATGTCTTTGAGAATTTTCTTTTTGTGGAAAGAGTAGTCAAGCCATATGACAACATATCTAACGCTAAGTAATTCTTATATTTTCTCTGTTGTGTATATATTTTATATTTTATATTATAATAAATTTAATGATTGATATAATTTAGTGTACATTGTTTTTTACATCTAAGTCAACTCATTTGAGGTTAAGATGACTTCATGTTCATAGGAATAAACTATATGATGTATCGATATTTCAAAGTGGGTCACGTATCTGTGTTTGATACGTATCTATATCTATATCTGACATGTATTCGTACTTGATGCTTTAAGATACTTTATCCATACTTATCAATAGAGCATCTAATTTACAAAGGTAATATAGTACAAGAAAATATTTGAATAATGATTAATTTTAGTAACAAAATTAATTAGTCACTATATAGTGACCAATTTAAGTATCAATTTTAAAACTAAAAATTATTGACAACTAAAATAGTTTCAAAAAATTATAATTAGTCTCTAAATTGATAATTAAAATAATTTTTATTATGAATTGATTTCTAAATTGGCCAGTAAAATTAGTTACCGAGATTTTGACTACCAAAATAAAAATAATTGGTCACTAACATTAGCTACTACCAAAATAATTAGTTTATAAATTGGTCTCTAATTAGGAAATTGGTCTCTAACATATTTTTAGTAACTAAAATTGGTCATTATTTAAGAGTTTTCCTATCGTGGTACTTTTATAATGACAATAATTTATATTTTTTTATGTTGATAACTTTAATACATATAATTTTATTTTGGATTAACAAAATAACAATCATATATTTATTATGTTTTTAAGAATTATTGTACCTATTTTTCGATATTCATATATCGCATATTTATCACGTATCGTGTCCTACTATTTTCAAAATAAACGTATCGACGTATTGAATACGTATTGTGTCTGATACACGTATCGTGTTTGTGCGTCAAAACATTTAATATAAATTATCTGTCTAACTACTAGTGAATTTTATTATATAAAATACTTCTCATTATTTGTATTTAATTTGTACTTATATTAAATGAGGAACCACAATCATATTTACGAACATTATTAATTTATAGACGAATGTAATATATAATTGACTCAAAAGACTTAAATAACTAAATGTGAGTTCTAATTTTTATTGATCAAATACAATTTTGAATATGTGGATTTTGAGATGAAAATTGACATGAAAAATTCACGCTTTTTACATTACTTGGATCTATATTAATTATATAACTAACATAAAAAGGGAACTGTAGTCCTAAAAGTTCAAAGAAAGCATGTGATTCGAAACCTATCACAATATCTAATATCATGTGCCTAACTCATGTCACAAAGATAAAATAGTGTAAGAAATATCTTTTTTGTGAATAAATTCTTAAAAGTTCAAATTTTAATTTTACCATTATTTTATATATATATATATATATATATATATATATATATATATATATATATATATATATAGCATATGTGCTGGTTTCTAAACTCTGCAGAGTTCAGACGCAAGGGTTTATCACCCAACCACACATAGGGTTAATCCTCTAATGTCTTGGGCCCAATATGTCCCAAGACTAGGACCTCTTGCCACTCTCACCACTTAAATGATTCTACTTTATGTGAGCGTGAATAATTTTTAGAGTTTAGGATACCTTCCTTTATCTAGACATCTCTTATATCAAGATATACACTAACCACCATCAACAAGAGTTTCCCTTGAAACTCTTCTACCAACAAAATCCACATGCCATATCAAGCGTTCAATTCTCATGCCAAACCACCACCAATCAAACAAGTCATGTTTCTATTTCATACTCAACATAACAAAATTTCATTTAATCTCATACTTTATAAATGCATACCATGACATACATATATCACAAGATAGTATTCATCCCGAGTGCCAACAGTTAAGTACCTGTAATTCCATACAATCAAGCACAACACATAGCCATAATTCTTACATCAAAATTCCTAAGAAAATTTATTATCACAAAACCAAAATCACTGCAGTAATGCGTGACACATTTCTCAAGCCACATATATCTAATCGACGATCCAACCGATCAAACCATAAAATAGCATGTTATGAACCAAATGTCCAAATTTGAGCTCAATCCAACTGTTAATGAGTCGGGAAAGTCAATTTTACTAAAATTGCGCATATCAGAAAAATGGGCACTCGCCCAATGATCACCCAGACACTTCAGAATATGAAAAAATAATGTCAAATATCATATCACAGTTTCATGAATATTTGAACCCCTAACTTGAAAATACACCAAAAATTAATGTTTTCCCCAATTTTGTCTCATACTTCACAAAACACGAATAACATAAAATAGAAATATCGTGAAACCCTAGCTTTTCTTACCTGAATAATGCTCGAAAACGATAGCAAACACTTATCAGAGAAACACCGCAGCTCCAGAAATCAAACAACAAGCTGAAACGTGGATACAAAAACAAATACAGGACATGAGGATGAACCCTAACCCAAACCAACGTACCCCAAACGGTAAAAGGGGGAAGAAACAAAAAGGGAGTTTAAAGATTCAACTTACTTGGAAGTTGAAATGAGTTTGGCTAGCTCGTAGAGGAACGTGAGTGAAACCCTAGTAGAGCTCCTGCTTAAGAAAGTAGAGGAAAGGAGAAAACTGTTTTTAGAAATGAGACATAAAATGAGGATTAGGGGCTGAAAATGGGTATAGGGGGTCCTCAAATGGGCTGGCCTTAGGCCCACGAAAAGGCCAAATCCAAAATGCTTTAGAACTAAAAAAAATGGGGCTTACATAATTCATTCATGTAATCTAATTTAATAATTTAATTTTGATAAAAAATTAAAATATATTTTTTATTATTAAGGTGAATTTGAATCTAGATAATCTCTAAAATTATCTATTTAATATGAATTATAAAAAATCTTAACTATTAATTAGTCATTACTTATTAATTATAAAAATGTAATAAATAATTTTTATTTTGATCGTAACACAGTATAAAAATAAAAATTTTATATAAGGTCCGAACAAATTGATACATGTAAAATAACTTAATTGTTTAATTATGATACAAGCTAAAGTACATATCTTTTCGACATGAGTCAGCTTCACTTGAATATTGGAATAACGAGTAGAGTGATCTATTTAATGTAAATTACAAAAAATCATTATGATACAAGTCAAGATACAAATATTTTTAACATGAATAGGATTGAGTTGAATTTTTTATATGAATTGGATTGAGTTGAGTCTTGATCAGATAACTTGTAAAATTTACCTATTTAACATAAATTATGAAAAATCATTATGATACAAGTTAAGATGCAAACATCTTCGACATGAATACGATTCAATTGTGACTTGGTCAAATAATTATAATATTATCTATTTAATGTAATATATGAAAAATTGCAATTATTAATTAATCATTACTTATTAATCATAAAAATAGTAAATAATTTTCATTTTAATCATAAAGACATTGTGACAATATAAATTTTATACCAATGACATCAGAATCAGACATAGTAAATAATTTTTCATTTTAATTCTAAAGACATTATGACAATATAAATTTTATATCAGTAGATTAATGTTATAATATCATATCTGACGTCATGTCTGACATCACATCTGACATCATGTCTGATATCACGTCTGATGTCAATGTCTAACGTCATGTCTGACATCACGTCTGATGTCAACGTCTAACGTCATGTCTGACATCACGTCTGTCCAGATCAGACAGACTGCATGTAAAATAACTAATTTTTTATTTAAGTAAGAATGCGGAACTTTCAACCTGAGTCAAGTCGGGTTGAACTGAATCTTATTTAATTATTTGGATGGGATGATGTAGAATTTGTTCATGTAATCTTATTTAATTATTTAATTTTGATAAAAGCATAAAATAAGTTTTTTTTTTTAATAAGGTGAGTTTGAATCTGTATATCTCGTAAAATTATCTATTTTACCTTAATTATAAAAAAAAGTTAATCATTAACTAGTAGTTGTTTATTAATTATAAAAGTGTAATAAATATTTAGTATAATTACTGATTTGGTATCCAAACTTTTGGTTTGTTCAATTTAGTATCCCAATTATCTAAAGAGATTCAATTTGGTCATCTCCGTTAAGTTGGAGTTAACACCGTGTCCGTACATGACACGTGTCAAGCCATGAAATTTTTTATTTTTTTAAAATTTTTTGTTTTTAAGAAAAAAATTATTATTGTTTTCAAAAAATTTAAAAACTGCCACGTGTCAGTTTATAATCGTGCCACATGGCAGCTTACAATAATGACACGTGACAGTGGTAATAGTTGTTTTCAATTTAGTACCCCAATTTAAATTTTTGATTCAATTTAGTACCCCAACTTTTTAGAATGATCCAATTTCGTCCTCTCCAATTTGAGACCAAATTAGTAAATAAGTTTAATTACAACTTATATATACATGTTACAATAACTTTTTCTAATATATACATCAAATCATTTCACCTAAATACTTAAATTATTTTACTTTTTACATTTTAACCTTTGTAATTTTTTACACTTGTAAAAAATAAAATAATTTGAATATTTAGGTGTAGTGATTTGATGTATAAATTCAAAACAATTATTTTAACATGTATATATAAGTTATAATTAAACTTAGTTACTAATTTTGTCTCAAATTGGAAAGGATGAAATTGGATCATTTTAAAAAATTTGGGTACTAAATTGAACCAAAAATTTAAATTGGGATACTAAAATGAAAACAACTATTACCACTACCACGTGTCATGATTGTAAGCTGCCACGTGACACGATGATAAACTGACACGTGACAGTTTTAAAATTTTTTAAAAAAAATTAAAAATTCCATGGCTTGACACGTGTCTTGTACGAACACAGTGTTAACCTCAACCTCAACTTAAGGGAGAGGACCAAATTGAATCTTTTTAGATAATTTGGGTACTAAATTGAACAAACCAAAAGTATGGGTACCAAATTGAACTTAGCCAAAAAGTTGGGGTACTAAATCAGTAATTATACCTAAATATTTTTTACATTAATTATAAAAGGGTTAAATATGATTTTGGTTATTTAACTTTCATTAAATTTTGGAATTAGTCAATTTCAAAACTTTGGACCAATTTAGTCCTTCATCTTTCAAAATAAGTAGATTTAGTTCTTTAAATCAACTTAATAAAAAACACTTGTGTGATCCTTTATTTGCGGGTTGGTGAGCCAACACGGCTCACCACGGGTTCAACCCGGGTGAGCTAAGTTAAAAATTAACCCGTACTGAAAATTGTAAAAATTTTCAACCTAACCCAACTCAAACCTGTGGTGAGTCGGGTTGGCTCGTGGGTTCCAACCCATTTTGACAGCTCTAGAAACATTAAATAAACCTAACCAAATTTGATTAAAATGACTAAATCCACATATTTTGAAAGATGGAGGATTAAATTAGTCCAAAATTTTGAAATAGACTAATTTCAAAATTTATTGTAAGTTAAGGGAGCGAAAACATATTTAACCCATTATAAAAAATAATATGAAAGTCCAAAAAAATTATATAAATAAATAGCATAATTATTTAATTGTGATTCTAAGTTAAGATGTGGACCTTCTAATATAAGTCAGTTTCAATTGAGTTTTGGTCGGATAACCTATACAATTATCTATTTAATATAAAATATGAAAAATCACCATCATTAATTAGTCATTACTTAGTAATTATAAAATAATAAATAATTTTCATTTTAATCATAAATACATTGTGACGTTATAAATTGTATACTAATGAACATAATATAAACTCTTATGTGAATCAAACATAGTGATGTCTAACATCAGGATCAGACATAGTAAATAATTTTCATTTTAATCCTAAAGATATTTTGATTATATAAATTTTATATCAGTATATCAGTATCTGATGTCATGTCTGATATTATGTCTAATGTCATGTTTGATGTCATGTCTGATGTTATGTCTGATGTCCAGATTAGACAAATTACATGTAAAATAACTAATTTCTTATTTGTGATATAAGTAAGAATGCGGAACTTTCAACCTGAGTCAAGTCGGGTCGAACCGAATCTTAATCGGATAACCCATAAAATTCTCTATTTATTTAATTTTTTGTCTGAGAAATTAAAAAATTGTATTCTTTCTTTCTCATGTTTCTTGGTTGAAACCCTAAGACTAAGAAAGAATACTAGAAATAAAATATGGTAGGAGAGGCTAAAAAGGGAGCAGAGACTAAAAAGGGAAAAACATTTGGCTTAGGGTGTGAGCCTGTGGTGGGATCTTTGGCTCCGGCGAAAAAGAGAGACTACAAAATCACCAATCGCCTCCAAGAGGGAAATCGCCCTATATACGCTGTCGTTTTTAACTTCCTCGACTCTCGTTACTTCAACGTTTTCGCCACTGCTAGTGGCAACCGAGTACGCCCTCTATTTTTTTCTCCGCCACCTTTTTTCTTTTCAATCCGAAAGTTTCAATTTTTAATGTTTCTTTTTTCTTCTTCTTACTCCTTAGATTACTGTTTATCAATGCCTTGAAGGAGGGGTTATTGCTGTTTTGCAGTCTTATGTGGACGAGGATGTAAGTGAACAGTGACTCTTCGGTCTCTATTTTCTCTAACTTTTGTTTTTCTGTACATGCATGTGTTCTAAAGTTTGTTTCTTGTTTGTGTTTTTATGTGGACCAGAAGGATGAGTCTTTTTACACTGTGTGTTGGGCATGCAGTGATGATGGGAGTCCATATATTGTGGCTGGCGGCAGCAAGGGGATAATCAGAGTCATTGATTCGGGCCGTGAGAGCATATACAGGGTATTTTGGTTAAAGTAGTGAACTCGTGATAATCTGCTTGAAGCTTATGAACATGTGATTATAGATCTTTTATATTTCGGTGGCTTTTGTCAGAGATTATATGGAGTTTATGTCGGTTTATTTTATATGTATGCATTCAAGGTGGTCTTTGATTAATGGTAGCTCTGTTTACTTTTTATTTTTATGGTCAAGTTAGCATTTTTCTGAATTTTGTTTTCGTAGAAAAAAAATATTGGTTTCCTTGCTGGAGTTTAGCTTGAGCTTATGAAAATGGTTAATGTCTTCATTATCTATTGTTCTTAGCTTATGTTAAGAAACTTAAGGGAAAAGTGGTTCACAATCAACTTCATGGATAACCTTTTTATCGTTGAAGCAGTGCTTATGTTCTTACTGAATCAAAGCTTAATTAAGTTATTTACTCATATGTGCCTGCCCTTAGTGTTGATTGTTAATTTAGAGTTTTGAGGGCATTACTGCAAGCTAAATGCCTATGACTGTATTTTTTGTCTCGATAATATGGAAAATCTATTGGTTGTGCTCTAATCCCTTCTGCTACATAACATGACATCTCTCTGCAGAGTTTTATTGGCCATGGGGACTCTATAAATGAAGTCAGAACTCAAACATTAAAACCATCACTTGTGATATCTGCAAGCAAAGTAATTGGCTTCTCCACATTTTAACTATTTAAAGGAATCCTTTGTTTCTCATTAATGACATTTAGTGTTGATCAGGATGAATCTCTCCGGTTGTGGAATACTCGTACTGGAATATGTATCCTGATATTTGCTGGAGCTGGAGGACATCGCAATGAAATCCTCAGTGTTGTAAGTGTACTCCTTTTGCTTGTTTACTTACCTACCTATTCGTAGCTATAATATAATATTTGGATTTTGGAGATTAGCCCAACTAATTTTATGTTTCTTACTGTAGGACTTTCATCCTTCGGATATATATCGTATTGCTAGTTGTGGCATGGATAATACTGTAAAAATATGGTCTATGAAGGGTAAGATATTTTGTTTTGTGGTAGCGATATTGATGCTACCTTTCTAAAGATGGCAGAGTGAAACATAAACTGAAGTAATGGTTGATTGATATTAGATTGGTAAGAGGGTAGAGTGAAAAAGTCATAGCTGTTTCATCAGTTATAACGAAAATGAAGAAATAAGAAAAAAAGTGATTCTTTTTCCACTAGGTGGAGTTGCCTACATGGATTGAATGTCACCATTGTGTCAATGTTTTTAGGAATGCTATTGAGGGTTCCTTGATATTCCATCTCCTCTGTTTATCTATCTATCCTATGTTACATATAATCAATTATTCTTAATGGATTTGATATACATTTTTTATTGTATCTCTGATATTTTGTTTCATAATAACATATGCTGCAAGAAACAATTATTTTGTAATTTGTAAAAAATTCTTGTGCGGAACATTATACCTGTTTCTGTTTACACATTCAGTCAATTGTAATGTACAAGCTCTATTATTATCCGTTTCATTTTAATCCATCATGTTCCTTACGTTTATGCAGAGTTCTGGAAATATGTAGAAAAATCATTCACATGGACAGATCTTCCATCAAAGTTCCCAACAAAATTTGTCCAACATCCTGTTAGTAACAATTTATTTTTGGTACATATCATTGATCTTTGTATAATTTCTAATTCTAGTGATACCTGTTTTCAGGTATACTGTGCTTCTGTTCATGTAAATTATGTTGACTGTACTAGGTGGTTGGGTGATTTTATTCTCTCAAAGGTGAGTGATTGTTCAATATCAGACTACTCTTCCTGGTGGAATTAAATGTTAGGTTTGTTGTGGAACTAGTATCAGCTTCACGTATCTTTGTAAAACAGTTGCTTTTCTAATACTATTTTATTAAAAAGGCAAATTAAATTTTGAAATTTTTTATGATAAAACTTTGGTGTAAGTTTGTATGGTATAAATTTTAATGACTTTCTTTGGTAGACAAGCTGAGGTAGCTTTACTGAATTTGATGTTTCTACACTTATCCTTGATGCTTATTTTAAATGGGAAATAATTCAGTGAAGTGTCTTTGTCTAAAAAAGTTTAATAATAATTGGGAGACGAGAAGTTATGGAGGTTTTTGAGCAAGTCCTCCATTTTGGGCACTTGACAAGGAATCATAGTATCGATTTTTCAGTTTGAGTTTTCCTCCTATTGATATAGTTAATTTGCCAATTCCTTGAGTAATAGATCATTTTATGTTTCCAGAGTGTTGATGATGAAGTTCTCTTGTGGGAACCTAAAGTGAAGGAAGAAATTACTGGAACGGTTAGTTATAATAATAATTATTATTATCTGATTTCATTTGTTTTTATAACATTTAAGTTTTAATCAGCTTCAGATTATTTTTGTGCTGTGTGTGTGGATGTTTAGGGTGCGGTTGACGTCCTTCAGAAGTACCCCGTTCCCGCATGTGATATCTGGTTCATCAAGTTTTCATGTGATTTCCATTTAAACATAGCTACAGTAGGTAAGAGTGATTGCTATTTTTTTTTTTAAATTTGTTATTTTCTCTAGTATCTACATCAGTTCCAGTCCTATAGTGATAGGAACCATGGATTATTGCACAACTTGTTGAACACATATTTCTGACAATTTGCACTAGTGCTTTTGCTTGCAAGTCTGTATTTTCAAGATTTTACTCTTTTTATGTTCATTTTTTATTTTCTGGGTCTTTCAGGTAACAGGGAAGGCAAGATTTTTGTTTGGGAATTGCAGTCATGTCCTCCTGTACTTTCTACAAAGTATGTTGTCTACCAACTGATTATTTCAAGAACAAAACTTAGAGACAGTTCTTTTGGTGGTTTATGTAGTTATCAATCAGAATTTAAGTGTGTTATCACCACAATCTGCAATATGCAAATAAATATTTACATTAAAAAGATTATACAACTTTCTGAGATGAACAACTCCAATTCTTATTGTAAAATTTCAATGGTGTTCTACTGTATGAAGTTCTTATGCTTAGTCACCTTGTTCAGGTTGTCACATCCTCAATCAAAAGCTCCGATCAGGCAGACTGCTACTTCCTTTGATGGAAGGTAATGATTTTGATATATTGATGATGATTCTCATATTTTTGATGCAATATTGTTGTAGTTTTTAACTTTAGTCTTCTGTTGTGTGTTATGTTGTAGTACTATATTGAGTTGCGCTGAGGATGGGACAATATGGCGCTGGGATGATGTTTCAAACTCTTCAACCTAAATTGTATTCATGCATGTCAAGAAATGAGGGCATTTATGGTTTATCAGGAACTTTGTTTATTGCATGTTTGTTTGTTTATTTTGGTTCGATGAGGTTCAGCTGAGAACTCAGTTAGAACTTTGAAGTTGTTCAAATAAAGAAAAGTTAAACCTTGAGCCATGTGTCACATGTTGCCGGTTTATACAATTTAGATAACTCAATTATTAGAGCATTTTCATAAATCAGTTCGAATGGTTCTTTCCCCTTTAATATATTATTTAATGCAAAATATTTTCGAAATGAATTAGGGTTTTGCGTGTGAAGTTCCTAATGATCTTCCATTATGCGAGATGATATTTTTGAAGGGGGTTTGAGTTAAATTGTTTAGTAGCGTAGATCTTAAACGTTGGTCATGTGTGGTCAATGTATTTTTCTACATTCGAAATATGCAGTGAGTAGTTGGTCAATCGTTTTCCTGCTCTTTTTTTTCAGATTAAGTTACCTTTTAGAATGGAAATCAGAGAAGTATATATTGTCATATTTGTTGCGATATTTTCCGATTTTCCATATAAGTAGTAACATTATATTGTATCATTTTTCATGTTATATTCTTTTTCCTATGGTGATAAGGTTGTATTTTCATGGGACGTGAAAAATCATATTTTGTTCTCATTTGAACTTTTTTATTTCCATTTTAAGATTTATAGTTTCAAGATGTTATATTCTTTTTCCATGTAAAAGGGTGGTAAGGTTGTATTTTCATGGGACATGAAAAATCATATTTTGATATTATTTGAACTTTTTTCATTTTAAGATTTATAGAATGTTTCTAAAATCATTTAAAGCTTACCCAATTTGTTTTATTTAAGAATGACATTTCTGATTACAGTATTTCTGATGTGCTTCAAGAAAGTGTAACACGTTCCTTAAAACAAACTCCTTCTGAACACCTGGATATGCTCTTGCACATCTTTAGAGTGTTCTATTGATTTGGTAAGAATTGAAATTTTAAAGTGTTCTATTATTTGGTAATAAAGAATTGCCATATATTTTTTACTCTGCAAGACATTTTTAATTAAAAACACTATTATCATTGATTTGATTCTTAAAATATGAGAAACACTATTATAATTACTAATTAAGAATTCAACAATTGTAATCTAATTATTTAAAGTTATATTAAATATTATTTTATTTATTACTGTTTTATCGTCTTAAGTTTATTTGAACTTTTTATAAACATTGTATAAAAAATTATCTGCTTTTTTAAAGAAGTTAAAACCTAATAGAATATATTTGATTAAGTTTAGTAAAAACACCGTTTAAGATTTTATTATGATTTTTGGTTTTGCGCAGTTAAAGTTGCTATTTTTTTTTTCTACTCTGTATGCTTTTAGTGTTTAGTATTTCTCTATGGCAGAGTTACTGTGATTTCTTTCCGAATTAATTAATCACAAAGGGGAAGATTTTTTGTTGGTAGCAAAATATTCAGAAAATCTGGATCTTCCCCTTCCACACACATTAAACTCCCAAAAAAGATATCTCAACCATTGATTACGTTGTTTGGTGAAGGGAACAAAATTTGTTACATCAATGAAGAGCCATGGCGGCTGCCTAGCTTGTACAACACTCAACAATGATTTATATCCTATATACACAATACTGTAATCTATAATGTGAATAAAAACATTTTGACTATAAAATATACAGCAAAAATGGCAGAGAGAGGAACCTTAAAGTTGGTGCCGTAATTGCATCAATAAGTCATGCATAGTCTCTATCTTTTGACCCAGTTGGAGAATGGTAAGGTGTTGAGAAGAAGAGTCTGAAGTACTAATATCACTGATTAAATCATTAAGTTTAGCCTGTGAGTCCACAAGTGCTTCCTCGAGCAAAGTTAATGTTTGTTCCGAAGTTCTGTGAGATTCCTCATTTATGAGAATTGGCAGTGGAGAAATTCCTCTACTGCCAACACTTCCGTCTCTGCTAACCTTTTCCGGAGAGAAAATCTTATCAATGCCTTCACTTCCTGCAGATGATCAAATCGTTATTAGAAAATTACCAAAGGATATAAGCTAAGGTTCTGTTTTGTCTGAGAACGAGTTCCTATGTAAAATCACATTTTCCTACTCAATTTTTGTCAAAGCAAAATGTTTTTGGACGTTGAAATTTGAACGCAAATAGGCATTAAGTGATTCAGCTTGGAAAATCCTCGAAATTAGGAACAATAGGAGTCTGCGAAAGCCATGTGATTTGCTCGAATAGTAACCACAATTAAGTCTCCAATTCATGAGAAACTCCAGACAATTACTATTACTATTACATGTATTATTTATTGTACATCTATGAATTGAAATTTGTTCAAGTCACACCATCTTTAACCTTAGACTTCTGGTATTAGCTCCCTTAAACATTGGTTTTTTGAGGGTTAACAGAGTCAGAGTCTGTATTGTATATTACTATTATATATGGTAGTCGGCTACGGTTTTCATCCATATAACTGTCCATTGGATTCGATACGCAGACACTGGGTTTAAAGAATTATCCATTTCCTATAAATTTGATGGCTTCTAGTCCTGCACATTTACTCTGTTTGATCTATATGTCATACCAGTTAGTTCAGAATATTATACCTCAAGTCTTAAATCTATCTTCCGCGCTGTATGAAAATGCAGTTTTGGGAGATAAAATCATATCACTTCCCAACTTTAGGAAAGGCTAAGGTTCCACTAATGCAGCTTATAATAATGAGATTTTGTATCTGATGAGAAAGAATTCAATGCATAATTTAATAACTTACCTAGGTGCCCAAGTTGATCAATTACTGACTGGCCAATAGAACCTTCTAACTTCAGCAACCGAATAATTCCAGCAGTTATCCGGCCAATTGAGTCAATTTCAGATTTGCACAGAAAAGTAAGGTGCTGAACCTCATCCTTGGTTACAACTGCCTCAATCTGCATAAAGAAAGCATATCAGACACAACCTTCATATAAAAAGGAGACAACGTGCCATAATATGACATTCTCATTACCGGTTGTTTGACAGAGAACTTTAGGTTTTCCACTTCCCAATTAGCCAGTTCATCATCAACATTCTCCGCACCTAAAATCAAGCGAACTTCAACACCAATTCCTCCAACTGCGTCCGTAGATTCTTTACCCCCATTTGCAATTAGCATTGATGAAGGAATGCCCTTTTGTAAATGAGGCTTCAAGATTTGCAGACCTTGAACTCCAACCTGCAAACGTCGCCTCATTATGTAAGAGGAGTGATAGGAGTAGATCACATCTTAAAGACAAGAAACAGAAATGAGAAGCTACAAAAATAAACCAACTAATAAGGATTCTGAGTTTTGGGATATTTAAGTATATAAATCAGAGAAAAACCACATTGCATGATATTTAAAAATCTACTGGTTAAGTGAATTTTAAATGTGTTCTGACCATTAAGAGCAAAGTCTTTACTCATAGATATGTTCTGTCCATTTAACCGAAGTAATGAAATAAGTTATTCTGATTTTGACAACATGGAGAAATTAAAAAAGGTATCTGGAAAAAAACAAAAAATAACATATATACAGAAATATGATTCACTTCAAGGCATGAGAAGCAACAAGTTTTTTACAGGATATTTTATTAAAACCAAGGACATAAATATGTCTTCCAACAGATGTTCCGATTTTAACCCTAATAGTAACTAGTCAACAGAAAAATGTAACTGATATAATTATCCATCTAAGCTATCCCCCACCGTCCTAATCACAAAAATAGAGTGTTTTTCAAGTTTTACAATTCCTACTGGATGTGATGTCTGACAAAATGTTGAGCTATTTTGTTTAGCAAGTGTTAATTTTGCTTTATCTCCTTTATAGAGTCAACCAAAAATATATTATTCTTGAAAGCAAAAAGCAAATCTTTGATTCTGCCGAAGGTTGGAGAAGAAATTTATAAACATACACATTACAACTTTAAAAACAGAAAGAAAAATATTTCTTTACCGTAATCAATTCTACTGGATGTTGTTTTATTCTTTGCACTTGTATTTTTCCATCTGGAACATTTGGTGGGCTACTTTTTGCATTTACTCGTAAACCATGGAAAGATGCATGCCAACTCCTCTCTTCTCTGTCTTCATCTTCATGGCTGGAGAACCACCATCTTTCAGCTGTCTCTTGTGTATCTTCAAGGGCAAATAACCAGTCTCTCAATTCTATAGTTACATCCACATCATCAGGCTTCTTCAATTGGGGAAAAGCGGCTTCTTTCCCTTCTATCATACTTCCAACTGGTGAAAAAATAGGAAGGAAAGTTATTTAAATAGAGCGAACAAACATGCCCAAGATGAATTAAGAAACAAACTTTTTATGTATTAAGCACATTAACCAACTACAGAAATTTAGACAACATAGTTTGTTTCATACCATCTTCTGAATCATCAACAATGAGGGGAGTTGCCTTAAAAAGTTTTGACAACGGTCCTTTTTGTAAGTTTTCCAATCCTTTACAAAGACCCATTCCGGGAGCTCCATCAGGCCCAAGTATTCCAAACCTATGCAGGAGGGCTTCAGCATAGTTCATTCCACCACCAAGACGAACACCAGATACAGAGGCTGAGACATTTAAACTATGAGATTCCAAGTCTTGTTCATATAATGGTATTACATGCTCCATGGTTATATCTAGAAAAGGGACTGAATGAGCGTTTCCATTCAATAGATGCTTCTCATTCTTATGCACCCAAAAAACAGTTCTTAGCTGAGGATATCCATTATCGCTCAGTGAGGGAGCATTTTCCTTAGAACACAAGAATGAGGCCTTTTCACACGGCAAGAGCCCCTCAGCATCTACACAACTTATCTCAACAGTCTCCCAACGTAGAATAGTTGAAACAATAATAGCACCTCCAAGGGTTCTATGAGTGGCACTAGTAAATAGATCATCTCCAAGAAACTGCACTAAAGGCATCCCCTCAATATTAACAGAAGATGACTCCAGAAATCGAAGTTGAAGATTTTTCACTGATAAACTGACAGCAGCATCACTAGGAACCTTGTCCATCAGCTTTCCACCAAAGGATTTGTCCCTAATGTCCTCCAATTGTTTTCTTTTTCCAGCCATTGCTATCTTTTCACTAACTCTCCCAAAATAACCATATAGATCCAGGACAAAAAACAATTGTTCAACAGAAGTGTTGGACAGATACTGTTCACAAGCAACTCCAACCCTGACAATACCTCCAGGCGGGGGAACTTGTAACAAGGGACTGCCATCAGCAGTTGCCATAGCCACTTCTATGCAAGCATCTTTCAGATCAACACATCTCCACAATCCTGCCGTCTGTCCAAGAGAATTTTGACATCCAGGTCCATCAATGCATGCTTCCAGAGACAAAGTAAGCTGGGATGCTCTAGCAGTCCATTTCTCCTGGCTAGCATCAATTGGTTGACCTTCCCAAAGACTAAAGCAAGCAGGATCCTTCTCCAGGTTCAGCATTTTCAATTTCAGTGAGGGTGAATTTACAAAGAAAAGGCTTTCAATATGAAGTTTTGCTCCAGAAAAGGAGGTCTGAACTGTATTGTCCATGTCATTTTTGGAAATATCCAATTTGGTCTCGTCAAAAGGAACTGTAATATCCAGTCCCTTGAGATTGAAAATAAAAGACTTCACCGAGAAATCGGGTAAAATATCACCAGGATTGACAACAATACCGTCAGCTAATAAAGAGGATATCCTCAGACATGATTCTTCCTGGAGATGAATCTAAAAATATGGAAAGATTATCAAATTGTATCATTGGCAAAAGTAAGTACAGAATTGATTCAATTTTTAAGTTTATAACAAGCCATTTATCGAAGGATCCTGCACATACCACAAGTGGCTGGCAGTCAATAACAGTTTCAGAAGCAAAGGATGGTGGAAGTGGAGAGGGCATGATCTTAAGAGCATGGAGGCAAATTAGAGGGGTTCCCTCATTCAATTGCCACTGCTGTTCTTGTAAAGGATATATTGGAGGGCAAAAGCTTCTGGCTGAAAAAGAAAGGAGAGAAGGGAAGTGAGCAAATAATAAATGCATAGCCTGGGTAGTTACTTCTTTTCAAGAATACGTTGATAATTAATACCAAATTCTGGCACACGGAAAGCATCTCTAGTGCCAGCTTGCATTGATGGTTGCACTAAGATACATGGAGGACTACAAAAGGTGTCCCTGCATTCCAATATGTACTGAGTACAGATTATTTCCTTAGTAACAATTAGTCCAGTCAGCACAAAAAAAAAAGTTGTTAATCAGGTCCAACCAAATTGATTAATAAGTGGGGCATATTGCTTATCATTTTCATTTTCTCATTTTCAATCACAATAACTTCTCTCAATTCAACCAAAGTATCTCATTGCCAATATATTCAGACAAGTACACTCCCACTCCCAGCTTTTAATCAAATCCTATGAGCATGAAATCATTGAAATACACACTAACACCTGCCCATACACTCAGGCAAAACTTGGTGAATTCTTTTAATAATTATTATTCAGAGAGGGCACAGAAACACAAACCTTAAAAATAAGCCACCAATTGTAATTCTTGTCAAGTTATTATCATTATCTCCTTCAGAAAGACTGGCCTGCAAGGATAGTCAGTCGACGATATAACTCTATTACAACTGAAGGTCTGATAACATTGCACAATAGTCGGTGACAAACATGGAGATATGACATTGAAGAGTGAGCCAAATATGATTATTGTAAATGGCATTCCCATGAACCAACAATCCCAAAAGGATAAGCTACTGGATGAAGACACATATATGGTTTTATATTATTTTTCTGAGACAACCATTTTGCAAGAGCTCTTTGGGGTTGAAGCATGAAAAAACTGCAGAGACTATATAGTCTAGACTTCAGTTCTTATTGCCTCAAAGTCAACAAATAGACATTTGCCTTATCCAAGCTTCAAGCCCAAAGGTTCCCGCTTAAGGAGATTTGTTGGATATAATATTAATCATGTGCCTTCACCTAATAGCTTAAGCTTTCCAAATAATTGGCTCATAAATAGCACTATAAATACTTAGTTACTAATTAAAAAAATAAAAAATAACTTATCATGCCAAAATCACATACCCTGCATATATTTTTTGTTTACAGTTTTTTTATTTCTGAATTATTCATATCAGATGTGAAAATGACATGTATACACCCACTACAGAGGGTTACCATCAACATCTTATTACTCTACGAGCATCCAAAGGACCCAAATAAACTAAACTTATATAAGGTGTCTTAAGCCCCCAAAGAGAGTCTCAAAGGAAAATATAAGTCTCTATATGACTTTATTTTTGGCTCAAGGTTTCCATTCTACCTATTAGATAAGGCCAAGGTAGCCAGCATCAGTATCGAGATTAATATGGACAAGTAGCCAAGAAAAAAAAATGTGAGAAAAAGTATAAGATGGTCTCAGAAAAAAAACATCAAAAGACATACCCGAGAAAAAAAGAGAGACTGCATCAAAAGCTCAAGCTGGAATTCTGCAAATCAATGATAATAGTTAGATCATTGTGCGAGCAATGATATATCCAAAGTTAGGATTTTAAAAATAATTCAAGAAGACAAAGATTAACATAAAAAGACTATGTGGTTAACGACAAACCAGTATCTTTAATACAAAGAAATATATGATCTACGACAATCGAGACAAGAGAACGCCCAGCTGCTTCAGTGGATCGCTGTCATGATACAGTTACATACATATTTAGAGAAATCCAAAAATGAAATATAATATTGTGCTAGACAAACTACTGAGATGTTCTCAAAGGTGGGAAAAGTTAAGACAATGTGAAAAATGCTGACCTTGGAATCAACATCACCCCTGTTTAGACAAACATAAACCCCAGTCATAAATCTGAGAAGTGCACGTAGTCCTGCTCATATTTGTACCATTCCCATGTCATATCTCGCCATTTGTATATGAATTCAATATTCAAGAAACCCAAAATGTACCCTTTTACTAACCTGGTTCGCTTAATGCAGGGCAAACAGCTTCGTTGATGTGCAATTGAACTTCAAGCCCAAGTGGGCTATTCAACTCAGTTCTCTGAATTGTGATCTGGTAATGAGAAAGTCAAGCTATATGTCATGATTCACAAAATACTGTAATAAAACAGATGATTAAAACGTGTAGGGGGAACTGCATTAATTACATATGCTTCTCCTGATATTCCTTCTATAAAACGCTCTCCTCCAAAGAATACACGCTTTGCACCATCATCATCCCTAAGGTTTGACCCCTCCTCAGAGAGGTCTAGAGTAGCTTCTGTGAACATGTCGGGATGAGGTAAAAGATCAATAGACAAAGATTGCCATTCCAGTTTCTGGGCAGAACATAAAAACGTGAGAATAGTTATACGGTAATACACATATAGGCAACACAGTACCATCAACATTGAGGATATAGCACAAAATAGTTTTTGTGAAAGAATGCTAATCTTGTAATGAAATGAAACCTATAATATAGAAGAGAGATGCGAAAGGACATAAAATCACACGATACAGATTAAATACTGATAGATTAAAACTAGTGAAGGGGAAGATATATTACTTTGAAGACATATATGTACTTCTTGTTAGTGGAGAATTCCCGCGCTTCCTTAAGATTTACAACCTGGTTGGAAAAGTTCTTCAATGAAGTGCTATATGCAAGTAGAATCAGAACGCCAGCGATTTTAAATAATTACCTGCCAGTTTTCATTTGTAGTATACAACAAAAGGTTGCGTATGGTGATAGATGCCATAGGTGGTGCCCTGCGAGTCACACACAGTTTCATTTATAAACAGTCTTTGAGACAAACACAGCAAAATCTATCACCCATCAGGTCTATGCTAAAGAATTAAGACTGCCCCTTCTGAATCACCCACTATATTCTAACGCCATTGCAAGAAACCCACTTTAGATATTGCATCAATCCCAGCTGGGAACAAGATACTAGTATCAAAACTTAGTAGGGTTGGTCTATGAAGCTCGGACACGCCTCATAAATGAGGTGTCTTGTACGACACACGTATCAGGGAAGTGTTCAATTTGAAAAGACATCTTTTTGTCTTTGACATGGCTTCAACACTATGTTAATAACCACAAATCCAAAGATTTTCTAAAAAATCCATAAACTTGTAAACTTATTACATAAGTTTCTATTATGATTATAGAAATACAAAACAAATCTTATATTATCACTACTTTTTGCTTTTTGGATATTAGATAGACAGATTAGATTCATTTTTGTGTTAACAATGTGTTTAGATTATTATATTTGACTAATCTTGTTTATAGATGATTTGGAGGATGTAAATACATAATGATCTAATATATAGATTTGTGTCCGTGTGTCCTACATTTTAGAGACTACACGTGTCGAAGTGTTCGTGTCCGTGTCAATGTCATTGCTACATAGGAGTTGGTAAAGCATAAATTATTGAATGCTAAAGAAGATATTGAATAGAGAGCAATGGTTCAGAGCACTGGCTGGTATCAAGAACTTACCATGTTGCTCCCCCTTGGCCTTGGCGACGAGAACCACCACAAGTTTCAAGCAATAGATTAACTGTTTGAATTTGTATAGTCATGCCATCTGCAATCTGACAATCGTCCCCAGTCAGTAAGAACTAGTAACAATCAAACAAGTTGCATTCATGGACAATTGATCAGCCTAGGAATTTCAAACCTAATAGAAAGGATAAAATTATTAGGCTGAACAGCATTGCAATGTTGCAATCTTTCAGCGCATCTTTGTCCTCTATTAGGCTCGATAATAGACTAAAATTAGTAATCTCTCCTTACTAAAATTATCAATAAATTATCTTTGCCTACATCTTTACTATGTTATTAAGAATTTTGCCTCACAATATAAATGTTCAAATTCAAATCCCCCAAACTTTGTTAAAACTGACTACAAAATCAACCGAAGCATGATTTGACTACGAACAACCCGTTATCAGCATGCGCATATATGAACTCATAATTAGATAAACAAAGAGCAGAAGCAAGCTCAAACCTTATCAGCGAAACCATAACCACTTCCCTTGGAAGAGGCAGCCGACAGCGTGGAACTGCAGTAATCGACAAAAGCAAAAAATGTGAAACTAACGGCAGCAAAAAGCATAAAGCATCACCAGCCTCGTTTCATTGTTTACCAGTTCGAACTAAGCGATGCATCAAAATCAGAATTCTCCTCGAGAACCAGATCGAGTCTATCAATATGCACGACGATTGGCTCCGTCTGTACATTGCTCACAGACGGAAGCTGCAAAAAAGGCCACAAACAGCAAATCACAATTCACGATCGGAAACACAGCGAAGAAGTGAAACATAATCAGTTACCGTAAGCAACTCAACTGTTATCTCTAGTTTGCCGACTTTGGCAGTGGCAACGTTGAGCGCCGGCGGCAATCCGACACTGGAATGCAAGGCGTCGCCGTCGATATCTGAGAGCGAGAATCAAATCAAAGTCGGTGAAATGAAATTGGAGTTCGAAATTTGGATTTGAATTTGGATTTGAAGGTACCTAAATTGGAGAGGTGAACGGTGCGTCCCTGCAACTTGAACTGGTCTCGGGAGAAGGATTTGAGCCAGTACTTGAGAGTGTACTCGAGAGCCCGACCCAGTATTGACTCCATTTGCTGAGAATACCCGGGTTCGGATCCTGAGGTTCGGGTCGGGCTTTGCCGTGAGTTGATGATTTAAGCCTTTTCTCTCTTCGTCTGAGGCAGCGATCTCTGGTATGGTATTATTATAGAGGAATAAAACGGAATTTAGATTGCGGCGAGGCACGTGCGGCACGTGCGAGAGAGATGGCGCTGTTTTTATGAGTCAGGAGAAGAGGACCTCGCTGTGTCTGCGGTTTGTCCATTACTGTGTGTTGGAGGAAAAAACTGTGATGCATACCATGAATTTTTTATTTTATTTTTCAAACTATTTTCAACTTTCCAGCCAAATTTTCCTGACTTATATATAGTTACAAGAGATAAGAAAAGTGAAAAAAAAAAGCTAAAAAAATAGATTTAGTAAAAAATAGAGTATAAGTGATGTTTATAGAATTTTATCTATTATAAAACTTAAATGTGTAGATATATTTAACACTTAAATAACTACGATTTCATTTTATTTAGTCAAACACCTATGTGACCCATTAATCCCAGAAAGATTATAGTAGTTTTACCCCTTTCTTTAAGCACTCGATTAGAAGTTATAATTATTTGCACACTAATTGTCATACAAATTCAAGATAAGAAAAAAGTACTTTAGGAAAAAAAACTTAAGATAAAAAAAACTTTACTAAAATACTTAAAATGAATCATATGAAAATATTAAAGAAACTAAAAAAATAAATAACTAGCAAAAGTTTTTGCTTAGAGTAATTCAGGATTAATGTAATAGAATATCAATTAAGCTAAAGATTGTTGACCGAATTACACAAGAATTAAATTTTTTATCAAGAAAATTTGAGAATCTTGTGATGAAAATGAGTTAGAGACTATTTTAGTGATAGAACCCAATTAACGATTGAATCAAATAATTTTGATGTTCTTAAAAGTCAGAGAAAATTACGATTCTAATTATTATAATTAATATAAGATATATTATGTCAATAATATTATCTCAATATCTTTGATATTATGCTCGTGTATTATTTTTCATATGTGTAACCATTATTATCAATTATTACCTATATTGTTTATTGTATTCAATGATGACTTTATTATATAGATTATGATTGCATTGTATTGTGTTTATATAAACACAACATCTGCAATACAAAAGTAGTGTAATATTTCTCCTTTTATCTTTCATGGTTTCAAAGCTCTTAAGCTTGAAGGCTTTCGATCCAATCATATCTTTCACAGCCAACACAAATCATAAAAATGGCTTACCCACAATTGTTTCTGTCAGGTTGGACAGAGATAACTATCTCTTATGGAAGTCACTAGTTCTTTCATTGATAAGAAGTTGCAAACTTGATGGCTACATACTAGGAATAAAAGAATGCCCATAACTGTTTGTCACTACAAGTGACAAAACTCAAAAAATCAATCATGACTATGAAGAGTGGATTGCACAAGATCAAGCTCTCCTAGGGTGGTTAAGAAATTCAATGGTCATTGATATTGCAACACACTTGCTGCACTATGAAACCTCCAAGGAACTTTGGGATGAAGACCAAAGCCTAGCAGGTGCACACACAAAATGATAGACAATCTATCTCAAGTCAGAATTTCACAACACTCGCAAAAGAAAAATGAAGATGGATCAATATCTTCTCAAAATGAAGAACCTTGCTAATAAATAAAAGTTGGCAGAATCACCAATCTCCAACTCGGATTTGATTATTCAAGCGTTGAATGGATTGGATGTTGATTACAATCCGGTGGTGGTCAAATTATCTGATCAAATCAACCTTAGTTGGGTTGATTTATAAGCCTAACTATTGGCTTTTGAAAGCATAATAGAACAGTTGAACAATTTCAATAATCTTTCAATGAATACTTTAGCAAACTTTGCAACCAAAACTGATTTCAAAAGCAACAACCCAAGGACACAAGGTAATTGGAGGGGCTCTAACTTTAGAAGAGGTAGGGGAAGAGGTATACCTAAACCAATATGTCATGTATGTAACAAGATCGAACGCATAGCAGTGAATTGCTTTTATCATTATGATAAGTCATACACAGGTTCAAATCATAATGCTGAAAATAACAAGAGAGAAAATCACAGTGCTTTCATAACCCCCTACCACAATCAGGACTATGAATGGTACTTTGATAGTGGAGCTAACAATCATGTGACCCATTAAAATGAGAAACTTCAAGATCTCAATGAAAACAATGGTACAACTTTTTCTCTCTTAGTTGAAAATGGTGAAAGATTGAAAATATTGGCTTCGGGCACAACTAAATTGAATAACCTCAACTTGCATAATGTTCTATATGTTCCAGAAATAACAAAAAAGTTGTTGAGTGTATCTAAGCTAACTGACGACAATAATGCCCTTGTTGAATTTGATGTAAATTATTGTTATGTGAAAGACAAATTAATAAGGAAAATACTACTAAGAGGGAAACTTAGAGATGGATTATACCAACTTTCAAGTGTCAACTCTCAAGTCAATAAAGATCCATGTGTCTACAATTGGCATATAAAGCTTGGACACCCCAACAATAAAGTCTTAGAAAAGGTGCTAAAGATTTGCAATGTCAAGACATCATCACATGATCAATTTTCATTTTGTGAGGCTTGTCAATTTGGAAAACTTCACTTGTTACCATTTAAATCGTATTTCTCTCTTGCTAAGGAACCTTTAGAATTGATTCACAATGATGTATGGGGACCTGCCCCAATTTTATCTCCCTCTAATTTTAAGCATTATCTTCTTTTCATTGATGATTACAACAGATTCACTTGGATTTTTTCTTTGAAACAAAAATAAGAAACAATACATGCTTTCACTCAATTCAAAAGCCTGGTTGAAAAACAATTTAACAAGAAGATAAAAGCTCTTCATTGTGACGGTGGAGGTAAGTTTAAACGTGTCCAGAAAATAGTCATTGAATCGAAAATTCAATTTAGAATGTCTTGCCCGTATACCTCTCAGCAAAATGGTAGAGCTGAAAGGAAACATAAACATGTGACTGAACTAGGGCTCACACTTTTGGCACGGACTAAAATTCCTTTACACTACTGGTGGGAAGCTTTCTCTACCTTAGTTTATCTCATCAACAAATTGCCTTCATCAATTAAGCCAAATGAAAGTCCTTTTTCATTGTTATTTGGAAAGAAACTTGATTATGATGTTCTAAAGTCGTTTGGTTGTGCCTGCTATCCTTGCCTTAAACCATACAATCAACACAAACTTCAATTCCACACTACACAATGTGTATTCTTGGGATATAACAAATCTCACAAGGGTTATAAGTGCCTAAACTCTCATGGCAGAATTTTCATCTCAAGACATGTGGTCTTTAATGAGAATCACTTTCCTTTCCATGATGGCTTTCTTGACATAAGAAATTTATTAAAAACATTGATTGGAACAATCCATATTGTTCTTCCTTCTTATCCTGCAGGTACCACTACAAGCCACATAGTTGACTCAACTCATAGGGAGGTGAATCATCAAGAAGGTGACTTAGTTTCTAATGAAGAGCAACCAACTCTTAGTGACTTAGCTGTCAATGATGATCAATCAACGCTCAATGATATCTCTATTCATGCAGATGAGGCAACCTCACATGTAAATAACACACCAGAAGACAAACTAGAAGAAAATAACCAATAGACTCAACAAGACAACACACATTAGATGCAAACCAGAAGCAAGACAAAGGAATCTACAAGCCAAAACTTCCCTATATAGGGCTGTCATAAACAAACACAAAAGACAAGGAACCAAAAAATGTTAATGAAGCTCTATTCAATCCAAAATGGAAACCAACCATGGATGTAGAATTTAAAGCTCTAGCAGCTAATCATACTTGGACTTTGGTACCATTTCAGGGACAGAATAACATCGTAGACTCCAAGTGGGTCTTTAAAACTAAATACAAGGCAAATGACTCAATTGAACGAAGGAAGCAAGATTGGTTGTCAAAGGTTTTCAACAAACTGCGAGTCTCGACTATGATGAAACCTTCTGTCTAGTGGTCAAGTCTAGCATGGTAAGAATTGTCCTATCCATTGCAGTACATTTAAATTGGGAGGTTAGGTAATTAGACATAAATAATGCATTCTTGAATAGCAATCTCAAAGAAAATGTGTTTATGCATCAACCTGAAGGATATATAGATTCAACCAAGCCTGGCCACATATGCAAATTAAACAAGGCAATTTACAGACTAAAGCAAGCCCTAAGGGCTTGGTATGACAAGTTGAAAGACACTTTATTGAGATGGGGCTTTCAAAACACCAAGAGTGATTCGTCATTGTTTGTTCTTAGAGAAAATGATCATATCATACTCCTTTTCCTATATGTTGATGACATAATAATTACAGGGGCCAACAATAAGTCTTTAGAGACTTTCATTACTCAATTAAGCATTTTTTTCTCTCTCAAAGACCTTGGCCTTCTACACTACTTCTTGGGAATTGAAGTACACAGAGATGCCGGTGGAATTACCTTGTTAGATATTGTTTAGATATTGTTTGATATTATTAAGATATTGGTAGATATTGCTAATCACAATATCAAACAATATCTTCTATTTACTCTATTTATTTTTAGTTACTCTTTTTAATTGTACCTCTCTCTATTATAAATAGATTACCCTATGTGTGGTTTATACACAAGGGAGATTAATCTCAAACCCTATTTTCTTTATTCTCAATATACCTTAAACAAACAAAGTACATTAGAGATCTACTCAAGAAGTTTAATATGGAAAAAAATTCATCTTGCCCTATACCAATGGTAACAGGGAAACAATTCACTGCTAAAGGAGAACTTATTGTTAACCCTACACTATATAGACAAGCTATAGGTGCATTACAATATTTGACCAACACTCGACCTCACATAACATTTTCTGTCAACAAACTCAGCTAATATATGAGTTCCCCAACTATAGATCATTTGCAAGGAATAAAAAGAATATTGAGATATCTCCATGGCACAAATTCTTTTAATGTTCATATCAAACCCTCAATCGATCTTTGATATAGCTATATTCTCTTATGCAGATTGGGCCACTAGCATAGATGATAGGAAATTCATAGCAGGGAAGTGTGTTTTCCTTGGAGAGACATTGATCTCGTGTGCCTCAAGAAAATAAAAAGTGGTGTCACGGTCAAGTACTAAGTCAGAATATAGAGCTTTAGCTGACCTAGCAGCAGAAGTAACTTGGATCATATCACTTCTGGATGACCTGAAACTTCCTATGCCCAGAAAACCAGTTTTGTGGTGTGATAACTTGAGTGCTAAGACACTAGCATCCAATCTAGTGATGCATGCTCAGTCTAAACATATTGAGATAGATATTCACTACATTCGTGATCAAGTGCTTCAGAATCAAGTCACAATAACTTATGTGTCCACAACAAATCAAACTGTAGATTGTTTAACCAAACCTCTCTCACACACACAATGTTCAACATCTTGAGAGACAAACTTGGGATGATTGAGTTACCTTAGTTTGAGAGAGGGAGTTATAGAAACTTTTGATTCTAATTATTAGAATCAATACCAGAGATATTATGTTAATAATATTATCCCAATATCACTGATATTATGCTTGTGTATTATTTCTCATGTGTGCAACCATCACTATCAATTATTACCTATATAGTTTATTGTATTCAATGATGGCTTTATTATATCAATTATGATTGTACTGTATTGCGTTTATGTAAACACAACATCTGCAATACAAAAGTACTACAATATTTCTCCAGTTTATCTTTAATTAAATATTTTTGAAACTTTGAGATAATAAAATTTAGGAGTGAACTTGCTTTTATTAAGATTACATCCAATAAATCCTAAATTAGATCTCATCACTTGCGAGTTTCAGAACTCAATACATAAGAAAAAAGAAAAACCACCTAGTTTGAGTTGGTGTAAGTGGTTTATTGCATGGTTTTTGGCTTGGGTAGGTTTCCCTTTGTTGCATGCTTATGAAAAAATAAATACATGGTTTGTCATGCCCTTTGTATACTTGTACAAGCATTTGAGTATCTCTTACCAGCCATTCTGAAAATCTATTTTTTATTATTAGATCACGTCAAACCATGTAATGACCATCACCTCACAAATTTTTTTTAAGTTATGTTCAACATACCCTCTTGAACTAATTTGTTCCTTTGTAGATTCTTTCTTACAAAGTATGTGAATCTAATATTGGTCACTTGCAAGTGTCTTGGAAACACTTTTGGAAGCCATAATGTGGGATTTGTCTAAAATTACTTTCAACCTTGACAAGCCACACAATTTTCACAAAGCTTTAGCTAACAATTTGGCTTCAATCTCTAGCCTTTCAAACAATACATCATTTACAAAATAAAGGTTGGAAAGTCGAGGGCAGTCAAGGGCCAATGATGACACTTGTATACCTTTATTGCACATTGTTTCCATATATTTTATTTTTAGTTTTAAAATCATTTTGTAGTAGTAATAAACTAGACTCAATGTTCATAATTGCTTACTCTTTTAATCAAAAAATGCTCTCTAGATATTATCTTTTTCTACTTGAATATCTTATGCTATTTATTTTTAGACATCGAGGTGAATTTGTTATATTTTATTAGGGGTGGCAAAACGGGCAAGTCCGACCCGTTTGTGGCCTGTAAAAAATAGATCGGGCCGGATTAGCCCATCAAACAGAAACGGGCCAACAATCACAACCCGTCCCGTATAGGACCGGCTAACGAGCCGGGCCGGACTGGCCCATCTACTTTTTTTTTCTTTTTTTTAAGACTTTTTTAATTTGTTTTAGTTTGTTTTAAATTTTTTATTTTTAAAATTTGTTTATATTTACATATAAATTATTATTAAAGGCATATTTAATCAAATAAAATATTTTTTAAATTTTTAATTCATTAGTTAATGTTTTTAATTAGATAAATTAAAATAATTATTAAATTTACATGTTAAATTATTCAATTATAATTAATAATTGAAACTTAATTTGTAAGTATTAATGATTTAAATTACAATACTATTATATATTTACACATTAAAAAAATATAATATAAAAAATTAATCTTTTTCATTACTTTCATTTTATTTTATTTTTTTAAAATAGGCCAACGAACTGGCCCGTATTTTGACCCGTCAAGTTGACAGACGGGACGGAACGGGTCAAAACGGACTGACGGGTTAAAATCTTCAACCCAACCAGTCCCTTTTAACATGGACTGACGGACTGGTCTGTTGGGCCCAACCCATTTTGTCACCCCTATATTTTATATAAAGGTATATCCATGTTTTATTTATTTTGCTTTTGTTTAAACCTTTATTGGACTTATGAACTTAATTAGAATTCATATTTAGACTTATGCATTCAACTAATCAAATCTTGTATATATAACTTAATTGTGCTATAGTAAAATAGATTGAATTCATTTGTTTAGTTTTTCAATTTTAGAAATTGTTTTTTTTTCTTAGTTTTTGAATTGTCTTTCCATTTTCTTCTTTTTCGTGTTTTTCATTCTTCATCCATGAAAAATTAATTCTAACGTTGAATTCACAAAATCAATATTACATAATTTAAATTGAGTTTTGCATCGTTTAACACTCCACTTTTATTATTCTTCTTCCTAATTTTGAAATTACACTTTATATATTAAATTACGTGTAATCATTTAAAATAACTATAATTATAGTTTTCACCACAAATGACAAGTTGTACGTACTATAATGAAATTACCAGCAACAATTTATTAGTTTTAAGCAACCAAAAAACATATAATTAGTTGAATAAGAACTTTGTTATTAAAAACAACTTCATCAAAATTAAGGATGTTAAGGTGAATCTCGCTTATCGAGCAATCAAGAAAAAGCTGGAAAATTAAAAATAAAATTAAAAAAGTGACAGGACAAGTTGAAATTTTTGGCTCATTTTTCGGTGGTGAATCAGGTTAATCCAGTTTTTTTAGCGAGTCAAAGACAGAACGAACCAAAACAGGTCGGACTAACATGTTTTGTCACCTGTAATCAAAACTTTCAATGAAAGGTGGATAACATTTTATACAGTATGAAATTTCTTTTCTAATCAAATTATACTCAATGATGAAACTTTTCAATAATACGGAGAACCATAAGAAGATATCAAGGATAACTTCTAAAGAATGTGTCTTGAACTTTAGAAATGAAAATGAAGAGATATTGGTAACTATCAAAATTTTGAATCTACATTTTTTATAAATAATTTGAGAATTTATACAACTTACTCATAAACAATTGCGATGAAACACGGTAATGAGCAACAACATTAATACAATGCAATATTTTGAGCTTTAGACACGAGTTTGAGAGAAAATTTATGTCTTTTGGAAAACTTAAAGAATTATCTATAAATTTGATAAAAGAGATTGTGAGCTAATTAGGTTTAGGCTAAATATCTCTTTGAGTTTACATTGATATATTTAGTCAACATGCTTCTCCCGTACTTTTAGGATATCTCGAGTTATAAAGGTGCAAATGACATAAAACAAATTTTGAATGTTTAAGGAAAACATTATCCGTGAATTTTAAGAAGATATCAACAATTAATTTGGTCAATTTATAAATCAAATTATTAAATAATAAGAAGTTACTCTATCAAAAATAATTTATTAAATTTAAATAATTCAATATAAAAAGAAAATCATTTAAATAGATAACAAAAAAATAGGATCCAATCTTACAGGAAGGACACCTATGAATATGATTTATATAAACCTACAAATATTATACTACAAAATTTAGTACTTGATGGAAGCATGTTCCATCTTGCTTTGATGCAAGGATCTCTCAATCAAGCTTTGAGGTGCTAAAAGGATAAAATTTATGAAAAGCCTTTCACTTTTGGATTATTCTTGGTAAGTTCTTAAATAGTATTGGTGGGAGAAGATTCGGTTTGGTTTTTGGCTTGGTATGGCATTTTGATAAGGTTAGTTGAATGGTATATGGTTTGGTGGAAGGGTTCTTGGAAGGTTAAGATGATGGTAAGAGGGGGTGTTGAGTGCAAGGATTCAAGAAGATTAAAACTAAGAAAGGTTAGGAAGAAGGAAAACATACTAGGGTTAAGATATTACCTATGGAACAAAGAATAACTTCAAGATTGAAGCACTCAAGATTTGTCATTTAACAAAGTGTCACTAACAAAGAGATCAACCAAGAATGAAGGTTCATCACTTTAGTTTTGTAGTCAAGATAAAAGCTACAATGTTAAATTATGTCTTTGATATCCAATTTTGCTTAAATATCTCAATTAGGTTCCTCTCTTTTTATACGTCTCAAGTTGGTCTCTATTTTAAAAAATTTGATGCAACCAAGTGTTTTTCGTTAGTACTAACGTTAAAGAGATGTCACCTATCAATTTCGTGTTTGTTTATTTTTTGTTTTAAATTTTCTTTTTTAATTTTTTTAAAATGATTTGTAACGTGTCAAACTTACATCATGTCACATGTTAAGCTGACATCATGCCATATGGTAGTGACATTAGTAGTGTCACGTGTCATTGTCACGCAAGTATCATTGCTTTAGTCTCAATTTGGTCACTGTATTTTTTATTGTCTTAATTTAGTCTTTTTTTTTTTAAATTAAGCAATTTCATCCCTTTCAAAATTAAGACAAAATTGAATTTTTATATGAATATTATATAAATATTTTTATTAAATATTTTTAATAAGATTAAGTTTACTTAAATTTATATTTTACATTGAATTTTATTTAAAACTGTTTTAAAATTATATATTTTTTTGTTTTAAATTGTTATAAAATTGTTTAAAATCATTTTAAAATTTTACATTTGAATTTATATTGTTATTTTTAATTTAACTCAAAGATTTGTATAGAAATTTTTTATACACGCAGCGTGACAAATTTTTTATTTTTTAAACAATTTAAAATTAAAAATAAAGAAAAACACTAACTAAGACGTGTCACCTCTTTAACGTTGTTAGTATAATGTTAACAAAAAAGATTTGATTACATCAAATTTATCAAAATAAAAACTAAATTGAGACGCATAAAAAAAGGGATCAAATTGACATTTTCCAACAAAAGTGAAGATCAAATGCATAATTTAACCAATATAGAAAGAAGAAGATTCACAATCTTTGCAAAAAATAATTATATGATTTCATTAAATGAAAAAATTGGTTAAAATTCATATGTTTTTTCTTTAAACACATACATTTGGATGTGGTGATGCAAATTAGTAATACAAATTAGTCTATTCTGTTTTGACCCATCTTACATTTCATCCAAAAAAAGAAGTGAGTTGGTCCTTTTCGCATAAAAAATATGGACTATTTTTTGTGACTCGTCCCAAAATATATATATATATATATATATATATATATATATATATATATATATATATATATATATATTTTGATAAGTAATTGCGTTTAAAATAAAAACTATTCGTAGATATTAATGAGAGATTGCACTTAAAATTAAAGCTTTTATATATAAACACAACTAATGGTCTAACAACTGTAACACAACCAATCTATAAAGAAAAATATTACAATACGATTAGTTTTATTTTTACTTGTAAAATTAACTCTTAATCACATTACTTAATTTAATCAATAATGTCCAAAATAATCTCTTACGAATACATTGATTATATTTAAATAAACATTTGCAACAACTATATTCACATACACATGAAAATAATATATTTGAAAACAAAAGGAGACACAACATTCCATAGGAGGAAGGAAACAACATTCCATAAGAAAAAACAAGGTTAAATTATTCTTTTGGTCCCTCTATTTGTCAAGTAATATCAGTTTGCTCTTCAAATTTTTTGTTGTCTCAATTTGGTCTTCATTTTCTTAAAAATGATTCAATTTAGCTTGTACCGTTAATTTGACCCGATGATATTAAAGTTAACGTCACATGTCAATTTCTGTTTTTTTTTTTAATTTTTTTTTAACTTTTTTAATTTTTTATACGTCACTTTACAGTTGTGTCACGTGTTAAAATGACTCAATTTGGTCCCTATACTTGTTTTTAGTTTTAATTTAGTCCCAATTTTTGTAAAAAATGAAGTAATATTGTCCCTTATTAAATTGACACTAAATTTACTTTTTTTTATAAATCTTATGGTGATATTACTAAAATTAACGTTTTTATTAAATATTTCTATAAATATTTTAAATTAACTTTAAATTCTATACAAAACATTAGACTTTGTTTTGTTTTGAACTTGAAATTTAGTTTCTAAACTTATGTGTGACAAGTTATTTGATTTTTAATCTTCACTAAGTTTGTATAATATGATAAACTTGATGCCTTTATATATGATGACAAAATTGTTAATTTTTGAAATTAAGTTTGGGATTTAACTTTGTTTAATAATAAAACTAAAAAAAAAACTTGTTTAAACATATTCCTACAAATATTTAATAAAAATGTAAATTTTATTAAGAATATCATCATATGTTGTATACAAAGATTAAATTGAGTGTCAATTTAAGGATGAACAATATTGCTTCATTTTTTACAAAAATTGAAACTAAATTAAAACTAAAAACAAATATAGGGACCAAATTGAGTCATTTTGACACGTGACACAATTGTGAAGCGACTAAAAAATAAAAATAAAAATAAAATTCAAAAATAAAATAAAATTCAAAAAAAATTCAAAAATAAAAAAAAAACAGAAATTGACACGTGGTGTTGATTTTAATATCGTCTGGTCAAAATTAATAGCAAATACCAAATTGATCATTTGTAAGAAAATGAAGATCAAATTGAGACAAACAAAAAACTTGAGGATCAAACTGATATTACTTGACAAAAAGAGGGACCAAAAGAATAATTTAACTAAAGGTTTAATTAGTCGGATGATACCTACTTTTGTTCAGATGTGTCAGTTTGGTACTCGCTTTTAAAAATGTGTCAATCTAGTCCCAACTTTTGAAAAAGTGTCTTAATCATATCCCTTTCAGACAAAAATTACTAAAGCCATTAACTTAGTTCATGACTTTTACTACTAGATTTTAATATAAATATTAATATTTAATGTTGTAAGTCATTTTAAATATCAATACCGTTAACAGTGTTAATAATTTTTTGTTAAAAATGACCTAATTGAGACATCTTTTCAAAAGTTAGGACTCAATTGATACATTTTTAAAAGTGGGTACCAAACAGAGACATGTAAATGAAAATGAGTACCATCCGACTCATTAAGCTTAAATAAAAAAAAAAAAACAAATAAGACTGCATGTCAGATTAAAGGGAACTATTTGATATTGAATGAAACACTAACTCATACCCAAATGAAACACTCGCATACCCAAATGGAGGTTCAGAAACAGAGTCCCTATAAGAGTGAATCGCACTAACACACAAGAAATAAAAACAAAAATAACACGAATCATATAATTAAACAATAATTAATGATCGCATGTTTCATTTTTTCGATACATGGATTAGGGTTTGTTCCTCAAATTAAAACTTGTTAAAGATCAAATATCTAAACAAGGGAAAAAGAGAAGGATTACTAGAACGATGAGAACAAGGTTGTGAGCACCATCTATGCGATTTGCTTTGGCTATTTCTCAGGCTAACTCCATTTCCTTCCACAAGAGAGCTTTTTGTGATGTTTGAGAGGGTGTCTGTGGTTTAGGTTTGGTTAAAATGTGATATTATATATATTGTGGCTCATAAATATTATATTTTAAATAAGAAAATAATTGATCTAGTTTCATGTATTATAACTTCTTAAATTACCGTTTTTCTGCAATGATCTTCTTCCCGTGAGCTATTATATGAAGAATATTGTCTGTGGAACTTTTAAAAAGTTTAAATTCCATACCTACCAGTCAAGAAAAGTGAAAAAAAAAATGTAAATCTGAAATTGTGTTCAACGTGTATTGTTCTGAGATCTTAACCACGTAATCATCGACCCACATGGCTCTTAATAAAGATTGTCGATGATTTTACACCCTGGAAAGCCAATCTTAAATCTTAGTTAGTTGGTTGGTTGGTTGAAGAAAGATAAATAAATGGAAAGAGAGAAATTAGAGTAAAATAACATTGTTTAATTGGAATAAAATAGAGTGAAAAAAAAATATGAAAATGAGTTTTCAAATCAACAACTTGTTTCAAAATAAATTTACAATTTACTTTTTTTAAGTTATTTTATAATTATTTTATTTAAATATGTTAAGAGGTGGATTTTATGAGTAAGTCGTCAACCTCACAAAATCAGATAATAATGTTCAGTTTGCACCCATTCATATATTATAAAATTGTTTTATCTCTAGTCGATATAGTATTTCTAACATACTAACTCATGAATCTAATACCGAATTAAGAAGTAGACTTTAAATTATACTCAACCTCAAAATATCAGCTCATAAAGTTAGATTTACACTTACTTATATAATGTGAATTTGTCTTATAAGACGACATGAAGCTTCCAACAAAATATATTCAATTAATCATGATACGATCATTTATGTATTAATCACATGAATATTTTAAATTATATATATTTTGAGATCTTTTAGATTATATGTATTTTATATTTATATTTTTAAATTAGGTAATAGTATATTAAAAATTAATGAAAATTACACTTTTATTTATTTTATACAGTACAATTTAAATAAATAATTAAACATAAAATTAAATATAATAAAGAAAATTAAATTATTAATATTTTTTTATTTTCTCTTCCATGTCTTTTGAGTTTCTCACATCTTATCATTTTTCTTTTATTAAAAAATAACATTAACTTAAATTTAAGAATAAATTATGAAAATGAATCTTTTTAAAAAAAAAAAACTAGTCAAATACAAAATTAATTTTAGCCAAATTTTCACTAATCCATAAGTTGATTTTGAAATCCTTACATGATACATAATCATTATATCTGTGATATTATAATGTTTATGTTATGTCATTGTGATCTTAAAGTAACATCAGTGTTGTCATTGTGTATATTATTCTTAGTTCTTCAATAAAATCTGCATATCTGGTAGAGGTTTTCTTCCCATCTACTTTTCTTTCCTTTGTTGACTCACAATATAAACATACGAAAACGCACTACAAAAATAATTATTTTTAGTGAGAGTTTTATTTGGTATTTCTGGGGTTTTAACCCCCACTAATAGTTTTATCAGGGATTTGTAATTTTCCTGGAAGAGCAAGTGTGACTAATGGATTACCGAAGGGATTTAGCAACCCCTGGAACTAGCACAACTTACCGGGGGTTTCCAAAACCTCCGCTAATACTCGGGGTTTCGAAAACCCCTGCTAATGTCTGGGGTTTTGAAAACCTTCGCTAATGCTTGGGGTTTTGAAAACTCCCGCTAATGTCTGGGCTTTTGAAAACTTCCGCTAATGCCTAGGGTTCAAAAAAACCTCGTTAATGCTTGGGGTTCTAAAAACCCCCGATAATTCTTCAAAAAACCTTGTTAATACCAAAAAGTTAGTACTTATATTATTATGGCATTGCTATAATGCTAAAGTTGTACTTTCCTAATAATTAATTTGTTTAGTTAATTCTTTGAGTACGAAAATAACCTTATTCTATGAAATTTCCTATTTGATGGCTTAACATTTTGGTTTTCATTATTATTTTGGAGGATGATTACATTTGACAATACAACCAAAACAAAAAGAAAAATAACTTAACCATTTTGTATGACCCTACCCTAATATAAATAAATTGAATACTCTTAGAGTCTAGGTTTCAGTAAAAGCATTCATTTTCATAACACATCTCATTAACTAAAAAGCAAAAACTCCAAACTTCAAAATAAGCAATCAATACAAATATTCATTCAAATGGTACTAGCAGTGGACTAGGAGTTTCTAAGCTTTCATTCTATCTTGGTGAACATCTAGATTAGACAGTGAAACTCCTATTCTGTGTTAAATGCTAGTGAGCTAGGTTAGAAGTCATAGCCTTCACATGTATTTTCTCTAAAAGCTTCTAGTTTGAACTTTTATTTGGCCTTGTATGTTATGGTGATGAAAAGGTGAATTGACCGTTGATTCAAAAAATGCAATATGAATATGGTGGTGTAAAAGAATTTACTATGAGCATAATAAATTTATAAGCATCTTCGAGACAGACTTATAAAATTTACAAAGCTTAGGGAATTTAAAAAGCCTAATAAAGCTATTTGTTAGGATTACTAAAAATAAATACACTAAAGGCATTCCATTTGAAACACATTATTTATTCTTCAAACATATTAAGAAGTAAAATGGTCATTGGCTAATACCTCTGCAACACAGGTTAAGATACATATTACATCAGAACCTATTTAAATACTATTCTCCTTAGAGTTTTCTAAAATCATAAAAATCTTCAATAAACTAAAATTAATTTATAACTAAAAAATTTTAAAACAATAATCACGAATAAATGAACTTTATTTGAAACATTTTATTAATTAAAGAATATATTCCTGATTAAATATTTTTAAACTCTAGCATACGAGATGAATTAGTTTAAATGTTTAACAATAGGGCGTATGAGATTAAAACTTTGTTTTATTGGTTGTACATCTACTAAGAAAAGGTTAACCTGTTGTTACTCACTTCTTTTGTCTATCATGTATGCCTTTTCTCCTATCATCTCCAACCATAATGTTAGCACAAATATCCAACCCAAGTATCTATCATAATATAATAGATGACAGTTTACATAAAAGAGGGTAAAATAAAATCATATAGAGAATATTTATAATTTAAAGTGAAGACACCAACCTTGAGAACATGTGTCAGTTTACATTTGAGAGCCACTATAAGATGAGCAATTCCCTCTGTCAGTTGCTATAACCTTATTGACCATATCACTTCACTCTTAGCCCATCTCTATCCTAGCTTCCACCCTCGTTTCTCCACGTGCCGATATTGGTGGTAGTTCTGAGGTGTCACCCTTGCCTGCATAAAACATTCCAACCTCGATTCTAGTTTTTATTTCAATAAAACAAGATTCTAATTTTTATTTCAACAAAACAAGCCTTATACAAACGAGAAAATGGTGAAACAAACTCAGGAAAATCAGTAGAACCTAAAACAACCAGGATAACCACAAAACAAAATAAGAGAAGTTAGGACAAAACTAACGAACATGTTCATGGTGAGAATGGTGAGAGGCACTATGAAATCATGAAATTAAAGAGACGAAATTGAACCGAGATGAAAAATGAAAGCATGGAGACGAACGACGAAATTGTAAGAACGAAGAAATTAAAAGCATGGTTTTACCTAATTTCAGGGAGAACGATGAAATCAAAAGAGAGAATGTTTTCCTCCAAAGGCACAACCCAACGCTCATAGGAGTGAGCCACCAAGTTGAAATTGAAATTGAAATTGAAAGAGATGAAATCAGAGAGACAAAGATGAAATTAAAAGCCACCGAGACAAAAAATGAAAATGAAATCAAAAGCCACCGAGTTGAAAATGAAAATGAAAGAAAAAGACGAAAATGATGGAGTGAAAGGTACACAGTTTATCTTGAGCGACGAAAGGCACCTGCTTCTTATTCTTACCAGCAATACCTTTTTTCTTGAACGAAAGACTTTCATAAGCTACTGAGCCACTGAGTCAAAGACACCTTCTACCTAAGAGCGAAAGAGTTTCTTAAGCTTAGCCAAATAAAAACTTTAAAAAATTACAAAATTTTACTGGGATTCTTTAAAAACCCCTTTTATTTAAAGAGGGTTATAAAACCTCTCCTATGTATATCTCTTAGTGGAGGTTATTATAACCCCCAATAATTAACCCCTACTATAATTATATTTTTTGGTAGTGACAAATTGTCTCAAATTCAATTTTTAAGGATATGTAAATATAAAATGCTTAAATAAGGTAAATGAATGTCAATTGTGTTAAAATTATGTTTTACAAAAGTTGTTGATAAGATAAATGAAAGTCAAATTTTAACTAAAAATGTTACATTAGTTAATTAAATTCAAACTATTTAATAAAAGTAAATTAAATGGCATAGTAATAGAACATATTTACGTGTATATATATATATATATATATATATATATATATATATATATATATATATATATATATATTTTAAAATAATTTTATTTTATTTTGTACACACAAATATATTTTTATCATATTTTGAAAGAATTTATGAGAGTAAATTATTATTTGAGTGCAATTAAACTAAAATAACTTGAGAAGCAAGTTTCAAAGTTTTCCTTCTGAAATGAAACATTCCCATTGACTTGATGAAAAGTGAGGTTAGGTTTTGAGTTTTCTTGTTGCAGTAGGTTACCATTAGCGACCCTTGCAAACATCTCATTCTCCAACTTTTGCTATCAATCGGTATATATTCTTTTAATTTTAAATCTCATTTTCATGAATTTCAAATATTGGAACAGATTCAAACCAAAACATTTCTCAAGATTTTTTTTTCCATGTTTTATTATAATGGTGTACATTACAAAATTTAGATAATATATTATTCACACTTTTCATTAAATTTATATTGATTTTATATTTATATAACATTTAATACACTAAAAAAAATCTTTTGTTAATGATCAACTTTAAAGACAAAAAATAATTAGTCATAATTAATAACTAATTTAGATATCAATTTATAAACTAAAAATCTTTGATAACTAAAATAATTTATAAATTAATTATTTTTTATAGTGAATTAATTTTTTAATTAGTCACTAATATTGATATTAAAAAATTTTCTAGTTAAAACCTTAATAATTAATGTTAATAAACAATTTAGATACCAATCCACTATAATTACCGATTTAGAAACTAATGTACTATCATATCCAATTTAAAAATTATTTTAGTTACAAAAATATTTTAATTTATAAATTAATATCTACATTAGTCGCTATAATAGATAATTATTTTTTATCATTAAAATTAATTATTAATATTTTTTTTTACTTATGCAATATTTTATTACTCCACTGAAAATGAAATTTCAATTTGAATAGGAAAACATGACCACACAACATGTAAGATTTGTAGATATTCAAACTACGATTTATTATTTTTATTTATAAACTAATTAGTTTCGGTCTTTAAAGAAAAAGATTTAATTTTATTCAATTAAGTTTTTATATTTTTTTATCTATCAAGTATTTTATATTTTTATATTTTTCAATTGAATTTCTCTTGTTTATTTCTTTTCATTAATTGAGTAACATGGTTATATTTTGTCTTTTCATCTTTTTATTTGTTTTTATGCATTCAAAAAATATGAGATTTTGTAATGATTTTGCATGTAAAATAATAAATAACTTTTATTACTTTAATTTAAAATAATTAAGGAATTATTCCCGTGATATCATTAATGTAGATTTTATGACAATGGTTCTTATTATTCAATACATTTTTAATGAAATTAATAATTTTTTTGTCACTTTTAATGTCATTTTTTGTTAATCCCAAAATTTCACATTTTTAATACATGGAGACAAGATAACGAGATAACATAACAATTATATTATCTAATTAACGAACAAAATAAACAACAATAACTCAATTGAAAAAAAAATGAAATTTACTTGTACATAATAGACACAAAAAAGAAAAACTAATAATAACAACTCAAATAAAATACCCAAATTTATAAAAGCTTAAAAGTTAAAGTAAATTTTTTTATTGATATTATTTTACGAAGAAAATGCTAATTAGCATTTCTTTAGTTTGTCTTTAAATAAATCATAATGTAAAGTACAAAAAGAAAAGCAATACTATTAATTTTTTCAAAGAGCAAACCAATTTACTTAAATTATTTCAACAAATCACATTTATATTTATTTTTAACATGTATAAAAATCAATAACTACAATAAGATACTAAAATTTATCAAAGAAATAAATCAACCATCATGAACTATTTTAACGAATCACTTATTATAAGTCTATCACAAGTCATCTTGTTATGAGACATTTTTTTGATTCTATTCGGATGTTATGATATTACATTATTTTTAAAAGTGTCATATAATATCTAAATCTTTAGAATTATGACCACCCTGATAACCCTTCAAGATAATCATTTATCAAACTATTAAGTTCAATATTAAAAATCATAAAAGACAAAATTTCACTGCTCATATTAATCTACTCCAACATAAACATAATTGCATAATGAATTACAATGACTTTAATAATCTAATAACAAATATGAAAAGTGTGATTTGAGTGACTTAGATGATATGATAATATTTTATTAACTAAATTTTAACAATTTTCTCTTATGATCTGACATGACATCTTTTAAGTGATTTTCATTTTTTTATATTCTAAAACGACTTAAAAAAATATCACATTAAGTTGTAAGATAAAATTGTCAAAAATTAGTTGTTAGAATATATTCTCCTGTTCTATTTTATAATTTTCCTTGTTATGTTACGTGTGTGTTTGTTCCTCCATGGTCTTGACAATAGAAGGAAGTAGTAAAAGGTTTGAAAAGAATGGAGTTAGATATTTTGAGAGGTGTGTTTTTGTTTGAAAATTTGCATGACACACAAAGGATCACAACATTTGTTTGATACTAAAAGAATGACCAATGATTTGTTGGTGAAGATGGACCATTCCCCCATTTGGGTGGCCTAAATTTTTTGGTCCCCACACTTCTTCTCAACCAAACTCTTCACCATTTTTTTCCCATAACAAAGTTACTAAGAAAATAACCAAATGGAGACAACAACACATGAGTGGAAACAAAATCCATAGTAACATATGTAAACTTTGTGCACCATTTTGGGTATCTTAATTTTCCTTCATCATGCTTCATCTTTTTCAACCCTTAAAAGGATCAAAAGAGAGCAAGGTTGTTGGAAAAGTGCAATTTTGATTTTTGGTAGCATAATTGAGTAATAGAACTCTTTTTTTTTTTTAATTGAAATGAAAAATATTTGGTCAGTTTCCTAACTCACGAGTTTCATACAATGATTAAACTACCCATGTTTGACTAATTTCAACTTGCATTTATTATTATCTATTTTACAAGGAAACATCTCATAATGTTAAAAGTTAATAATACTACTTTTTTCACTTTTTAATTGTTTTTTTGTTTCTAAATAACACCACATGATAAAGCAAAAGTGCTTCAGGTTATTGGAAGAGTTTATTGGGAAGCTGAAAAGTGTACGCAAAGAAATTATTAAAACAGAGAAAAAAAAAAGAATATAGGTAGCATATATGATATGATATAACACAAAAATAATTAGTTTTTATCTAGTAAACTGAAAAAAAAAAACCCTTTGTAAAATATAAAATAGTTACCACATTACTTGAATACATATTTTTTTAACTATTTTCCATGAGCAAATTGTTAATTTTTTGTCAGTAAAAAATTGAATTCACATTCTCTTTCTATTTCTCTATATAATTAATTAGTAAGAAATCAAATTCACGATTCCATCTAATCATTATCATTTCGATTAATCAAGGATATATTTTTCAAATCATTTCAATAGAACTTATGATAATAAATACACAGAATAAAACATGTTTCACCTTGTATATCTAAAACAAAACTGAAAATAGTATTTAGCTACTTGAAATGGATTGAAAATTATTAAATATATTTAGACGTCTTAAATTTTAAAAAATTGTTCTCAAGGTTTTTAAAATTTCCTTTACCATGTATAAAATTTAATCATTTTTCAACGTTTCATCAATTTAAATATATTAATAATCCTAATGCAAATAATTATTATTAACAATATCAATTTAATTAGATTTGGAAACACGTTTTCTTACGGTGTCATCTTATCATACACATATATACATACATAAGCGCATAATCATAATACAATATAATAAAGCTATTAACTTTTATAATAAAAGTTTAAAAATTATATCTACACTCATTTGTATTGATAATCTATGTGACAATCTTTATATTAACAGTGCATTAAAATAACACTGAAATTTTGTATAAAATATGAAATAACCAAATGCATGGTCGAACTTAAAATATATAATTATGATATAAAAATAAAACTGTAGTTTTTCTATAATAAATTCAGTAATTTGTAATGTAATTTTTTTTAACCATAATAGTAATATGTAAGAAAAATAGAAAAAAGTGAAAATAATGTAATGAAGGGTTTTTATGGAGAAAAAAAATGTAGCCTTGGAAAAAACAGAAAATAATAAGATTACTGGAAAAGTTACCTATATTTAGGTCACACTTGTAACTAGTAACAGTGTTATTCATTGTTCTTGCCATAAATGAAGATGCTTAGTTGGAAAGTGATAAAAGGGATAATGGGAACTGGGACAGTCACCCGTAATTTAATTATTCAATCACTAGTGTAAACACAGGCGCTATCGCGCCTGCGTGTACGCATTTTTCGAATTATATTTATAATTGATGATATTGTAATGTTATTAAGTTAATGAACAAAATAAAAGTATATTTATAAAAATTAAAGTGAAATATATGGAGAAAATATGAAAAAAATAATTGTTGATGAATAGTATGAGAAAAAAGAAAAAGGAGATAAATAAATAGTTTTATAAAAACTTGTAAAATTAACCATTAATTTTTAAAAATTTAATAAATAATTAAATTGTAAAGAGTAAAATTGGAATTATGAAATGTGGACACAAAAGAGGAATCTCCTTTATATATAGTTATAGATTTTAATCCCAAAACTTAGTTAATTAATGATTAACTAGGTAGATGAAAATTGGAGAGAGAGAGAGAGGTGAAAAGAAGAAGAAAAAAACTGTTTGACAGCGTTGGATACTGAGAAGACGTGGGAGAGAGAGAGATTATAACTATGAAGGTGAAGAGGTTAGTTTTTTTGTTGAACTGCTTGGAAGGAACAGCTTTGAATTCCAACACAACACAACCAACAACAAACACACGAAAAGAAGAAACACCTTTGAAAAAATTAATAAAAACCTTTGGGAGAGAGAAACACAAGAGACGTGAGCCGAGAGTTCTTTCTTTTATTTTTCTTTTCCACCATTTGGTTTTGCTTCTTCCTTGCTTTGTTATCCAATCACCAATCACGTTCTCTCTCTCTCTCTCTCTCGCTTTCTCTGTCTCTCTCCATCTCTATCTTCCTTCTTCCTATCTACAGTTATTCTCTCTCTAGCTTTTGATTTTCTCTCTCATCGGATCTCTTCCGTGGTTCTCCGCTGGTTTTTGGAACACCCTTTTCCTTAATCCTCTCTGATCAATCATAGCTAGCATTTTTTAGACCGTGGAGTTTCATTTTTTTTTTATTTGGTGTAATTAGTTGAATCGTTTATTCTTTTTCATTTTTTATAGAGAATAATAATAACGAAAATAATACTTGATTGTGGCTTGAAGAAAAAGAAAAATCCCAACTTTTTTTGTCTTCTTTGTCGTTTGTGGTGTTTTGGAACAGAACCCAGAAAAAAAGATTTTTATATTATTTGGGGTGGTTGTACTCTGTGGTGGGTGTGATTGAAGATTTGCTGTGATTGTGGGTGGTGGGAGAGGGTGAAGGACGGGGAGTGAAGTTGGCGGGTTATGATTGTGGGTGAATTTGAGGAATCGTTGATTTTTTCTGTTGTGCTTAGGATCTATTTTGGTGTATTTGGAGATGGGGATGAGGAATGATGCACAGAAGCAACAGCTTCTTCATCAGGGTAATGGTGGTGGAAAAACCAACGGTTTCATTCCTAGTTCATTTCGTGCTCTTTCTAGCTATCTCAGGATTGTTTCCTCTGGTGCTTCCACAGTTGCACGTTCTGCTGCATCTGTTGTAGCTTCATCCGTTGTGGACAGAGATGATGTTCCCGACCATGATCAGGTATGTGTCAGCTTTTTTGATTAGTGATTTGAGACTTGTTGCTTGATTTGTCATCGCGGTGAACCTGTGGCTTGTATTGATTTAAATTTTGCATTTATAGGATGTTTATTTTTGGTTTATGTATAATTGCTTAATTACTTGATCATGTTTCTGAATGGTTTAAATGGCTTCTAATATTAGAGATAAACCTATAGATTGTTTATCCGAATGGTTTATATTTCTTCTAATTTTAGAGTATAGGTTTAAGTTGGGAATCTAGTGTAATTGCCGCTGCTTGTTCATACTCAGTCATTATTACATAGTTCAAAATTCTATACTTGAATTTGTCGCTTGCAAGGTTTAATAAAAGGATACCGTGCTTTTTATTTCGGGCCATGGTTAATGTATTCAATCACTGTGTGATTTGGGAATAAGCTTGCCATTGCTTGGTCATGTTAACCTACCAAGAGCTCTTGCTGTGTGCAATTAGTGGCTTCCTCTGTTTGTAAATTTCTTATTTTGTTTGCATTGTTTGTTACGACACGATGCTTTGTTGAATGGAAATTTTTGAATTAGCAAACTGTATATTTTTGGTTAGGTTTATACTCTACTTTGACTGCGATCAACCACTATCAGGTAAAAAGTAATGAACGCATTCTTGCAATTTTAATTTGCAGGTATCTTGGCTTGACACTTTAATATAAGAAAATTTGGTGGTTTGATTACTTTTGTTTCTATTTTACTATTCTGCTAATCTCTTTCACAAGTGTCTAGCTCTCTCTGATAGTTTGATATGAGAATTTTTTATAAAGTTTTACTATTAATTTTGGCTAGAAACTTGGACACTATTTGGATTTAAGTATCCTGTGTATTAGGAAAGTAGGTCATTTATTAGATATAAGCAGGAGTGAGTCGCTTTGCATAGTGTTATGGATTGCATGGTTAGGCATTCATGTGAGGTATAAGGGATTGAGAGTTTTTCATTTGATTTTATGGACATTTTCAATTGATATCAAGCTAAAAATTGAAAGGTTTAACCATTTTTAAAGATGTAATTCTTTTATTAGTCTCTTTCATGATAATGGAGTTAATAGACTTCTTTGTATGAAAAAGAGATATAATCTATTTTTATTGAGTGTGTTAACATATAAATCTTTAGCTATGTGCTTTTAGAGATAACCTGGTTGTTTCATGGATGTGCTTATCTAGTTGTGATTTGTTGTAAAGGGACTTACATTTAAATATATTAAGTCTTTATATGGGTGTTCAGGGAATTGCTTTTAAATACTCAAATCCACATCAAGTTCTTAAGATACATTTTTCTTTGCCATGCTGAATCTGATTTTTGCTGGTATTTTATATTCCTTTTAGTTTCCTTTTTCTAAGGAATAATCTATTCTTTGTTCTATTGACATTTTCTATATTTTGTGTAGACCTGATGACTTATTTCAATCATAAATTTATATAGGTTATCTGGGCTGGGTTTGACGAGTTAGAGGGTGAGGGTGGAGTTATTCAGCAAGTACTTCTTCTAGGCTATCGGTCTGGCTTCCAGGTTTGGCATGTCGATGAATCAAATAATGTCCGTGACCTTGTATCCAGACATGATGGTCCTGTTTCTTTTATGCAAATGGTACCTAATCCAATTGCATCAAAGAGATCTGAAGACAATTATGCGAACAGTCGGCAGCTCTTGGTTGTTTGTACTGATGGATTCTTTGTAGGAGGGAGCAATGTTCAAGATGGGTTGGCCACCCCTAATAATGGCAGCATTTTAAACTCACATGAACAAATGAATGGAAACTATTTGCCAACTACCGTTAGGTTTTATTCTATGAAATCTCAATCGTACGTTCATGTGCTGAAGTTTAGATCAGTTGTTTATTCTGTGAGGTGCAGTTCTCGCGTTGTTGCTATCTCCCAGTCCACTCAGGTATACTTTCTAACATACACTCTGTACTAATAAACTTTAGAATGTGTTACCTTGGAATGTTTGATGAAATCGTTCTTTTGCAGATTCACTGTTTTGAAGCTACCACATTAATAAGGGCGTATATTTTACTTACCAATCCTATAGTCATGAGTGTCCCTGGTTCTGGAGGCATAGGTTATGGACCACTGGCAGTGGGACCAAGATGGTTGGCATATAGTGGAAGTCCAGTTGCTGTTTCCAATTCAGGACATGTCAGCGGACAACATTTGATGCCTTCTGCAAATTTTCCTTCTAATGGGAGTTTACTTGCTCACTATGCCAAAGAGTCCAGCAAGCATATAGCTACTGGTATTGTATCCCTCGGAGACATGGGGTATAAGAAACTTTCCAGATACTGCTCTGATAACAATGGTTCATTTCAAACTGTAAATTCTGGCTCTAAGGGTACCGGAACCATTAATGGCCATTCAACAGATGCAGATAACATTGGAATGGTGAAATACTGTTCTTTATTTTGTGTTTAGTTGAAATTTATATTTTGAACTGTATATATGTGTGTGTGTGTTTGTTTGTTCAAAACAGATGATTTTGTTCACATGTTACATGGACAAAAAAGTATTATATTCATTTTCTTCCAGCATGGTTCGTACAAATCTTGTTTTGAACATATTAATGTCTTTCTTAGAACATATGTTTTTGCAAATATCGGATTCTTACTTTGTGTTTTATTTATCAGGTTGAGAGTATCGTCATGGTTGCTGCTGAAGCATTTTATTCTGTCTTTTATGTAGGGTAACTTTGTTCTTGTTCTCTTTCAGGTTATTGTTAAAGATATTCTCTCCAGAAACGTCATTGCCCAGTTCCGGGCCCACAAGAGTCCTATTTCAGCATTAAGCTTTGATCCTAGTGGCACCATTTTAGTGACAGCTTCCATTCAGGGTCATAACATAAATGTTTTCAAGATCATGCCTGTACAGGACAATTTGTCTGCTTCTGATACTGGCCCTTCTTATGTTCATTTGTACAAGCTGCAACGTGGGTTTACAAATGCGGTGAGTGCATGGTTTCTTTTGTTTGATGCACTATCAGTTTCTTTATCATAATTCATCTACACAAGCAAAGGGACCTATAATAATATGTACTGGGATTTTCAGGTTATTCAAGATATCAGTTTCAGTGATGACAGCAAGTGGATTATGATTAGTTCTTCGAGGGGCACCAGCCATCTATTTGCCATAAATCCTCAAGGAGGACATGTAAATATTCTGTCCTACGATGATAGTTTTACCACAAAAAATAGTGGATTAGGCACTACAGTTAATCACTCCCAGGGATGGTCTCATAGTTCAGCCATGCAAAAGCCTAAACAGAAGAGTTTGGTTGTGGCTGGCCCTCCAATCACTCTTTCCGTGGTAAGCCGGATCCGGAATGGAGCCAATGGGTGGAGGGGCAGTGTAACTGGTGCTGCTGCTGCTGCAACTGGTAGAAAGACTTACCTTTCTGGGGCTATTGCTTCATCTTTTCGCAAGTATAAAAGTTCTGAAGGGAACTATTCAAAGTATCACATGTTGGTCTTTTCACCAACTGGTTCTATGATACAATATGCTCTGCGGATGTTAACCAGTCAAGATTCAGGTTTTGCCTCTGGGTTGGTTCCTGCATATGAATCCCTTCAACAGGATGATGCAAGATTAGTAGTTGAGCCTATCCAAAAATGGAATATTTGTCAGAGTCATAGTCGAAGAGAGCGAGAAGATAACATAGATATATATGGTGAGAATGGAATTGCAGATGCCAATAAAATATATCCAGAGGAAGTGGCTGAGGAGCACACCATTAGCCCGAAACTCAGTAATGGAGATATTAAAGTAAATCCCTCTCTTGAGGAGAAGAATCATTTGTATATTTCAGAAGCTGAACTTCAAATGCATCAAGCTCAGACTTCATTATGGGGAAAACCAGAGGTTTGTTATTTTAAATCAAACTGTGCTTTTAGTCTCTTATTCTAATGCCCTTTGTTTGATGTTTATATGCACAATGCTTTTCCAACCAGATATATTTTCATTCAATGTTGCAAGAGCCTAACTTAATGGGTGAAGAAGCTGCTTCCAAAGGCGAATTTGAGATCGAAAGGATTCCAACATGCGTCATTGAAGCTAGATCGAAAGACTTGGTTCCGATTTTTGACTATTTTCAGACTCCAAAGTTGCAGCAAGCAAGGTTTGATGACAAATTAATTGAATGATTTTCTTCCATATTCTTTTGACTTAGTATTGAACATTGTGCTTATAAATATTGGTTACTTTGTTTGTTGATAGCTTGCATATTCATGAATTTGAAAAGTTATGATTGTGTTACAGGACTTCTATGGATAGCAAAAATGATGACCAACTGTTACATAACAGTTTGCAGGCATCTGGAAATGGCAGGATTTCATCTAGGAGTGGTGATGGTGATGCTGTTTCTGAGTTAAGAAATGGGATTGAAGGAACTGATTTGGATAATCATGTGGTGCCTTCTGAAACTGAGAGCTTTGTAAATAACAATGACACCTTTAAACCAAATACTCAGCATGAGATTGTAAATAATAGAAGGGAGCACTTAGACACCGAGGCTCAACTCATGATTGTAAATAGTGACAGAAAGCATGAAAATGAAGAATCATTTTGAAGAAAAATGGAGATGAATTTGAATCTGAGGTAATTTGATTGCATCTGCTTTATACATTGTTTAAAGTTTCTTGGTATGCATTGTTTACAACGCAATCAATCCTTGTAATTCTGGTATCAGGATAATGCTTGTAGGGCAACAACATAAAGAAACCTAGAATACATTAAACTATGATATAAAAGACAAGTTCCTATTGATGTTATCACTAGTGTTTTTTTATTAGTGTGTAAGCATTGTTCTTATACCAGTGTTGTTTAATCATTCATATATTTGGAAATACTGGATATATTTTTAGTACTTTTAATGTATACATTATTCATTGGCTTTTCTCTTTCTGGGTTTTTAATTCAGGCGTGGATATATTCTTTGATTTGGCAACGGAGGCTTAATTAACAATGTTTATATAAAATGGTTGGAGAGATAGAGAAGCATAAGGAGTAGCTTCACTAGCTTGACTATGATGCAAAATTGTGGATACTACGCAGGATTTGTTTCTGTTGAAATTGTAAATAACAGATTCATGTATATCAATAATTAGTTTTAATGTGTAAATAATAGAATCACTGTGTCCCTTTCCTCCCACCTTTTCTTTTCATTCTACTAATTAGTTTCTTTTTACTATTATTATTAGAAAATTTAGTCTGTAACAACAAGATAAGGTGAAAATATCTATTTATTGTACAGGAAATAAATCTTTGTAATTTGTATAGTGTATTTATTATATACTGTATGATAAACGTTAAGATAAAACTAAAGTACCCAATTAACTATACTAGTTCTATAACAAAAGGATTAAGGAAAAAGTTAACATTTATTATATATTGAAAACACTATTTTTCTTAATAATTTGACCTAATTTTCATTTCACTAAATTAGCAATAAGATCAATTGATCTAAAAATTGGGATAAGAAGATCGTACTTGATAAGGTAATGATTTATTGGACCAAGAAATGAGATGAGATGTGATGTGACTATTGATGGTTAAAAAGGTTGAAGGAAGAGGAATATGTATATAAAAATAGCATAAGTATTACCAAACTATTTTGTTACAAACCCTTTTTACTATGTCTTTTAAAATAATAGTTAATAAATAAAGTTAATGAAGTAATGAGTTTTAGAAATATGATCATTTATGATTTAGTGTAGTAAACTAATAAGAACTAATAAGTTGAAGTTTAATTTATGTTTTTAAATTTATTGATGCTTATTTATTTTTATTTATAAAATCAAAATAATATTAATTATCAAATAGAATGATAATGTTATGTGATTACTTTAATTATTTATACTTTTATAGGTTTTTTAAGTAGTTTTGTTTTTTATATACAACAATCTATTTGAACTCGTTTGTTGTAATATAAAGTGTACCATTTTCTTGCACTTGCGGTTTATATCATACTATTTATGTCCCTAAATATATCAAAATAATTTATGCTTTTGTGATAGTTGTAAATATACGATTTATTATGTAAATATTTATTGATTTTTTTTTTCAAAAAAAAAATGAAAAAAATAAGTGTAGAATTCCTTCCTAGAAATCGGCTTTTGTTTAACAAATTTATTTATGTATGTAAATTTCAAAGAGTTTTGTTTCTGTATTTTTTTTTTTTGTAAATGTCATTTTTTTTTTTAAATTCAAAATTTTAAAGGAGGGTCTCAATAATAATACTATTAAAAAGTTAGCAGAATAAAAAATGAAAGAGTATTATGTTATCAATAATATACTATAGTTTTTCATAAAAAATATTATCATATAAAGTACCCATTTGTTTAACTAAAGAAACAAATTGAAGTTTAAGAGAATAAAATTCCACGGAAGTGCTTGATTACATCATCTTCCATCACGTGTCATTATATTTTTTTATAAGTGAAAAATAAAAAGAAACTTTTCGAAACAAGAAATTAAGAGAGTTGTAGAAGGGTCTCAACTAGAATTTTTTTAATTAAAGATACCAATTTTGTTAAGATGACTAATTAAACCCTCAAATTTAATAAAATCAAGATCTTTAATAGTATTTATCAATCAGAAAATGGGACAGATATGTAAAGTGCTTTGAAAAATAGTAAAAAAGTTTTTCAATAGGTTGTGGTGCTAAATTATTGAGAATAAAAATTCTTCATTATTTTGTCATGGAAAATTTAGAACCTCAAATATTATGAATTACTTGTCGGAATGGAAATGTTGTCTTTTCAGATACGTGGAATACAATAGTTACTAGTGGTTGTCTTCGTAGAATGTTGGGAACTATGTTCCAACCTGTTTATTATCTAAAACCAATCTCATATTCTAATTTATAATGCAAAATCAATATTAATTTACCTAACATTCTAATAATATTCACGGTTAAAAGTCAAATAAAATAATTAAAATCTGGTTACAACTATTTTAAAGTTAATATATTTAACATCAAAATAAAGTATATGCTTTTTTTAATTCTAAAATAAAGTAATGCTTGATAACAATTTCTACTATTGTAGTGTATTTAGGACCTTTTTTCTTTCTTTCTAAAACTCTTATAGAAAATTGATAATTATATATAATATTTTAAAAATAAAATAAATTAAAACAGTTAAAATATTTAAACTTAAAATCAGTTATTGGAATCACAATAACACAAAATTTTGTTGATTGAGACCTTAGAATTGGTATTTCTTCTTATACAAGTAATTCTCTAGAGATCTTTCCAACAACACATCATTGGTTCTTCTTGAATCTTCTTTCTCTTGACAATACAAGATATCTCGAGCTTAATATAAAGTTGTAAAATAAATAATACTTATAAAATGATCTAGTACTTGAAATTAACTTTAGCAAGAATTTTCAAACTCAATTTGATCATTAGGTTCTCTAAGTTGTCGAGTGTGAAAATTGATTAAACTAATTATAGTAAAATATGTGACCCAATTGGTAAGACATGCTAAATTTGGAAATCTTGTTATCGTAAATGTGTTATCATGAAGTTTTTTTAATGCATTTGGGAAAATATTTTTCATGTCAAAATATTTTAAAAGGGTACTTTTGCCAATTAGTTATATATTATGCATTAAAAAAGAAAAAAAATTGTACAAGATGCTCATTTATGTTATCCGTAAAAAGTGTTGTTAGATGTTTAGGTTGGAGGAGAAAAATAAAGTTAATGTAAGGATTCGTTAGTACGAAGGAGACGTGAAAACAAAGTATTTGAAACCGTATCCAAAGTGTGGTTTACATGGTGAACAAAGTTAGAAGGTCCTTTGTTTTGGAGTGTGAAATTACCATAAATTGGTCAGTTTTGGGTGCTACAAGTGTCAACAAGAGTGTCTTCAAAGGTTTAAGAGAATGCATAGATACATAGATAGGTATTGAATCTTAGAATCCAAGATCATGATCTTCTTACGTTACTCTATTTCTCGTACAAAACAACGACAACAAAAAAAATTTAATTCTGTTTTATATGCTTGGTGATTATTTTCTTGATAAGATTTTCAACAAATATTAAAGTTATGAAGTTAATTAGAGAAATATGTTATTTATCGAGTCTATTGTACCACCTCTTATTGGATCATCTATTAATATATAATCTCACACTCAATATGTATATGTTTTGATATGAAAGGATTTGTAGGAGTTATCATATCAACTATAGACAAGACAAATTTACAATAGTAAGTGTAAACTTCTCTTTACAAATTAATCTTATAAGCCCCAATTTTCAGCTTATAAATGTTTGGATCTGACCTTTTCGTAGGCCCAGGACTAACCCACTAGGGGACCCCCAATACCCTGTCCAGCTCCACTCATTCTCACCTGTCTCCTTTTCAGAAACTGTTCCTCCCCCTTACTCTCTCTACTGAAGCAGAAGGGCACTTCCAGGTTCCCCTCAAAGTGAATCAAAAACCAATTCCTAGTAAGTGGAAATCAAAACTCAAGCTCACGTTTGGTTCCTTTGCCTTTCTTAAGCTTAATCTCATGAGGGTTCCAATCCTAACTACATCTTCTGTTTCTAACTGTAATATTTCCAGCTTCTTAAAGTTGCTCTTGTCCTTCCACTTCGTAGTTCGTCTTCTTTAAAGCTCAGCTTTACTTAAGGTAAGGGAAGCTAGGTTTTAATAGTTTAAAGTTATTTCTGCATGCTTTTGGTTTGTTCTATGTTTTGATGCTTGAATGATATATTTGATTGTGTGGAACTAGTTTGTTTGCATTATTAGATGTTGCCTTGAGCTGTGTTCTGCTGCATGTGCGTTAACAGTGGCGAAAATTGTCATTCTCGCCCAAGCGAGCTCGTCTCGCCTAGGCGAGAGTAGCATAAGCTCGCCCTGATTCTGCTCAAGCATCTCGCTCAGGCGAAGAGTTCTTTTTTTAGCGACGCATCATCTCGCTCAGGCGAGAACGACTCACCTAAGCGAGCCCTCGAGGAAACTAGTGGTGCCCTCTGTTCGAGTCCTCGTTCAGGCGAGGGATTTTTGATTTGGGCGAAGAGTGATCTCGCTCCGGCGATAGGGTCTCGCCCAAGCGAGAGCTCACAGAGTGCCCCTGTTGCAGGCCTCGCTCAGGCAACAACGCCTAGCTTAAGCGAGACAGTTGTTGTAGCTTAAGCGAAGGCTTTTAGCCTAAGCGAGCATGGGGCATGTTTGATTTTGTTTTCTTTAATTTATCCATGGTTTGGCTATATGTCTTGAATATGCATGGTTACTTGATCTATATGTACTGGAATTGGTACGTTTGGTATGAGTTATGGCATGGAATTGTTGGTTGGTGGTGTGATAACATGCTAATTGGGAGTTTGAGATAAAAGTGGTGATTTTGGTATGCGGAACATAAATTATGAGTGTGGTAGGCGTAATTCCATGAATCTCTTGGTGGGATTTCATGGTGGTGTGTAGTGTATATAATTAAGATAAGGATTCAAGTAAGGATCGCATCCCGAAACTCTAAAGGATCAGTCAATGGTGAGAGTAGCGGGAGGTCCTAGTCTTTGGCAGGATAATGGCCTTAGATGCTTAAAGGCTAACCTTGTGTGTGGTAGGGTGAAACCCATTGGCAATGACTCTGCAGAGTAGAGGCTACCACAAGCGCTAATGTCCAGTGAATCCGATCTTATTATATTTATCCAGATAATTGAGTCATAATGTCCTGCTTGGTTGCTATAACATAATTCTCTGTGCCTACTGTGTTGTATGCTTGTAACTGTTTTAAGTACTTGTCTGCTATAATATGTTTAAATTATTTTACACTAGTTTACCCTTTCATTTTGTGCCTATTTCTTGTCTTGTTTTCTCTTTTGCGATGATTACCTTATTGGTGGGAGCAGATGAGAGAAATGCTGAAGGTAGATCTGATGGCGGTAGCGGTGCTGTTTAGTTGGACTTGTCATTTGAGGCTCTTAGGAGCAGTTTCATGGCCTTAGTGTCTTTTTGTAATTCTTTACTCTAGGAGCAACTCTTTTGCAAAACTGTTAAACCTACCTGAATTATATTTGTTTATGGTATTGTAGTATGCCTAAGTTCATTTCAAAATACATTCATGGTGGACTGTAGTAGTGGATCATCTTATGTATATTGTTAATTTGATTGCTCTGATTATTATTATAATTATGTGATGTTTTAATTTAGTAGAATTATTCTATTTAAATGGGATGTCACAAATCTTATAAGATTGAATTAGACATAAAATTTATTTCTTAAAAATTAAATATACTAATATTAAAAATAATGGTTTTATTTGTATACAAATTTTTTTTACATATAAAAAAATTTGAAAATTTGAAGGAGTCTAAACTTCCGTGTGACATCAAAGTTCCTCCCATATAAAACAATTGTTCAATGCTACATTTTTTTAATGTTGTCATAAATATTTATCATATTATTATAATGTTAGTTAAGCTAATTTACTGGAGTATAGAGTTTTTTTTCATGTATTTTTTTTATTATCAGAGACAATACTTACATAATATAATATGAGTTATTTTCGTTTGTGAGTTAGCACGTCAACTTTGATGGGAAAATCAGCCTTTAATTTCATGTACAATAACATAAGGTTAGTTGTTACACATGTTGTTTATCTTTCACATCTCCTAACTATAATATATATTGGAGTACCTTTTCTACTATTTCTCATTTTTTTAAGCAAATTCGTTTTTATTATTCAAGTGATTTTTAAAACTATAATTTATTATATATTAAAAATGTTTATTTACTATAATTCTAAGTATATTATGTACGTTAAAATTCTATTTATTTATTATGAACTTTTGTATAAAAATGACATGTATCTTCTCTAGTTTTAAAATATTAAATGTTTGTCTCTCTTATTTTTTATTTTTAATTATTTGACACTCGTATTTTGGTGATTAATGGGATTAGAAAAGAAAGGAGTTTTGATCTGAAAGCCTAGCTTAATGGGCTTCCCTTTCTTCACTTCGAAACCATTAACAACACTTTCCTTAATATAAGCCAATTCTAATAGTCTCACGCGATACACCCCCATCTAATTTCTTCCTCCACCCCCATCAAAAAGTTTCTGAAAAATGTTTTATGTAATAAGACTGATTTTTTTTTTCTGAAATTGTTTATAATAGTTCCGAAAATAAATTCAGAAAGTGACAAAGTATTGGAAGAAATATGTCAGAATATTGCCTTAGTTTCACTACCTAAATCCGTCTAACCAAATTATATATATATATATATATATATATATATATATATATATAAATAAAAATAATAATAATAAATTTCTATATATGATATTAGAAATTCAAGTAAGAATTAAAAATCACTTAGAATAAACGAAAAAGTTAAAAAATAAATAAGAAAATAATAAATTATTGAGTGAATTGTTTTCATTAATTTAACCTTAGGAGTTAATTAATCAAAATATATTATTGAGTGAATTTTATTAATATCCCTCACATTTTCTTACATTATACCGAGTTCTCATTTTTTTTTAATTATAAACCAACACTCCTTGCTTTTTATTTTCAAAACCATTACATTGCTATTTTTTATGTTGATATTAACTTTTAAAATTTCAAATTATTACAATTACATCCTTTGTAAGTTATAGAGAAGAAAATCACGATAACACGAATCAGAAAGATAAGCATAATTTGCAAAAATATCAAAGGATATCATTATAATTTACTCCATGACATTTATTCAAATAATTAATATAATATCTAATTAAGTTAATTTATAAGTTTTTTTTTCTTTTTTTTTTGTAAAAAAGTGTATATATATAAAGAAGATAATTAGTAAATATGTAATGTGATTGAAGTGATAAAGAAAAAGTAAATACATAAAATAAAGTTTAGAGACTTTTATAACTTTGTAATGAATGTTTTTTTAAAATTATTTTTTAATTTAAAAAAAAACATTTAATTTGTAAACATTTTAATCTATAAGTTATAATTCGGAGAGATTGCAATGGTGTTTTTTATAATTAAAAAAAAATACATTTTTTTAAAAAATTGGAAACTATAACCAAATTCACCCTAAATTGCACAAAATTATCCTACTAAAAACATTACTCAAAATGAAGTATTAAAATCACACAATACCTTCCTCTTATCGTTTTGTTGTTGTAGTTGTTCTATATCATGTTTGCAAGCAAATTAAGACTCACTGAGGTTTTTGTTCTTTTGTGAAAAGAAATGAAAGATTTTGTGTGCATTACTTAGGGCCATGGATCATTTCTGTCGTGTCCTGCAGATAGAATTGGTGATAATGAACTTGAAAACGATGAGACACAACACAATTTCTTGCACCAAATACAAATACCAAATTATTCTCCGTACACCATTTATTACAGACAAATCAACAACATTGAATCTGGTCAAAACCAGGTTTTCCTAATTGCCAATAACCCCTTTGCTAATAAAAGCATAACAAGGGTTTGAACTACCATGAATTTCCACACGCTTTCAAGAGAAATATAAATAAGGTTTACTGAATTTTCACTCCAACAACCACCTCAGAGAGAGAGAGAGCATTAGTCATTTTCTATACACAATTCCTTTTTTTTTTTTTTTTCTGTCACACTCCAAACTCTACACACTAATTAAAAAGCTTGATGTGGAGGCAAAGCCAAAACATAAACTATACACCAAACAAACAAAAAACAAACAAACACATTGTTGAAATGAAATTGAATTTTCTTTTCTTCCTCAAACTTCCCTCCTTCAAAACCAAGCCAGTACCCAAAACTTGAACCAAACAACACCCTCCTTATTAGTCCCATGTCTCTTTCTCCTTAACAACCACCTCAGTTCTCACCTCATAAAGCTAAAATATTTTACCCTCAAACACCATTGACATGCCTGGCCCAAATGCTAAGCAAGGTTAGGTGGAGGATAGCAACCTTAAGCACTACCAAAGCCTTTCCTTTTACACCATAACTTGAGAAGGGTTCTTGCAGTTTTCCTCTGCTGTTGAATTGTCAAATGAAATAAGGACTATAGCAGCTGAATAGGAGGAGGAAGAACTCAAGTGTTGTTGCCTTGCCTCATTGTGTTTTCTTCTTCTGTATTAGGACAATATGCAGCTTCACATATCTCCAAGTTTGAGACATGTCACTGTGTTTCCAAGCAAAGGGTTCAAGGAGTTTATCAAAGTGAAGGTTGCATCAAGACGTGTCTCTTATCGGATGCTCTTCTATTTTCTCTTGTTCTTCACTTTTCTTCTTCGCTTTGTGTTTGTCTTAACAGCAGTGGATGGCATTGATGGAGAAAACAAATGCTCTACCATAGGTACACTATCACCTCGTCCTTCTCTCTGTCACATGCACTCACACATATAACATCACAAACACATGAAGGCATCACAGAAAGACACAAACAGTGGTGGATAGAGCATGAATTTCACATATATCAAAGCATGTTATTGTTCTTTTGAAATATAATAAGTTTAAATAACTACTTGGCACTCCTCGAACAAATCGTCAATCTTCACCGACCTTTGATTTAAAAAGTTTGTGACTAACGAGATTTCTGATAAATTAAGGGAACCTGCCACGTTATGGAAAGGATGCATATACATTTGTATGTTTGCTTTTTTATATCTTTGTTGGTGTCCACATCAGAAATATTTATCTGTCTATGTATTATCTTACTCAGCCTACTACAGATCCATGTGGAAACTGTGAATCTCTGATAATAAGATGCATTAGACTATTAAGTAAGTCTACTATTTGAGTTTCTTTATATCATCCTTTTTGTGAGAATTGGTTCTTATCTATCTTGTACTGTATTGGCGGATAGAATTTGTTAACAGTTGTTGTCGGGGTAAATCTGACCATCCATTTGAGATTTCCATTTTAAAGTGTAGATAAGGTAGATTACAGTACCAGTTCACGTGCACACTTAATAGCTTCCTGATATAATGAAAAAAGGATGAACTTCAGAATTAGGAAACCATATAGATTCGTGACTTTGTTCTTTTATTAAAAGAAAAGAAAACCTGACTTTTTCATCCATGTACATGAATTTTACTGCTAGAAATTGCAAGTTCAGGAAATATGTTTATCATATCATTATATTTGACATTTTGATGTACTTTCAAATCATATTCGTAGGTTGCCTAGGAAAAAAACTAGGACCAAGGATTTTGGGGAGACGGTCTGAATCATCAGTAATCTCTTGAACTCTTCTAGTTATATTTATCACCTTCTTAATGCATTTTACTTTTAATTGACGTTAATTTCCATTGGTGACTGAGAATAGGTTCCAGAAGTGATATACCAGACATTAAATGAACCTCTTGGCAAACATGAACTTCAGGGTAGGTTTGATATTCCACAAACCTTGGAAGAGTTCATGACTGAGATGAAGAAAGGTGGATATGATGCAAAGACATTTGCAGTTAAACTTCGAGAAATGGTACCATTCTCCAATTCTCTTAAAAAGGAACAAACTTCATTCATTACATGCATTTGTTAGAGTTTTCCAAGTTGAACTCTCCATTAACCACAAATCTGAACATTTTTCTAGGTGACCCTTATGGAAGAAAGGACCAGAATGGCTAAGATTCAAGAATATCTGTATCGACATGTAGCATCAAGCAGTATACCAAAACAACTTCATTGCCTTTCCTTGAGTTTGGCCAATGAACACACCAACAATGCCGCAGCACGCCTTCAACTCCCCTCTGCAGAACTAGTCCCTGCCCTGGTTGACAATTCCTACTTCCATTTTGTCCTTGCCTCAGACAATGTGCTGGCTGCATCAGTGGTTGCAACATCGCTTGTTCGCAACTTTTTGAGACCTCAGAAGGTTGTTCTGCACATAATTACAGATAGGAAGACTTATTACCCCATGCAGGCTTGGTTCTCATTGCATTCTTTGTCACCTGCTATAGTTGAGGTGAAGGCATTGCACCATTTTGATTGGTTTACAAAGGGTAAGGTGCCTGTTCTGGAGGCTATGGAGAAGGATCAAAAGGTGAGGTCACATTTTAGAGGGGGTTCATCAGCTATAGTTGCAAATACAACTGAGAAGCCAAAAGTTATTGCAGCAAAACTGCAAGCACTTAGTCCCAAGTATAATTCAGTGATGAACCACATCAGAATACATCTCCCAGAGGTAAAAAGGAAAAAGAATAGCATATACCAAGTAAAGATTTTATACAATAGATCATAGTGACTGTGATGCTTACTACAACAATGTATTTTTGTTTTTTTTTTTCTCATCAGTTGTTTCCAAGTCTTAACAAGGTGGTCTTCCTCGATGATGACATCGTTGTACAAACTGATCTTTCACCTCTGTGGGACATTGAAATGAATGGAAAAGTGAATGGAGCTGTAGAAACATGTACAGGAGAAGATAAGTTTGTGATGTCAAAGAAGTTGAAAAGCTATTTGAACTTCTCCCACCCTCTAATATTCAAAAGTTTTAATCCCAATGAATGTGCCTGGGCTTATGGCATGAACATTTTCGATTTGGAGGCTTGGCGGAAGACTAATATAAGCAATATTTACCATTACTGGGTTGAGCAGGTATATATATAATGGAACAGAAAAAACTCAAATTAGTAATTTCAAATGTGTCATGAAAATTGACTTTCCATAAGAGTGATTCTGATATTTGTGTTTTGCTTCATGTAGAATATCAAGTCAGACCTGAGTTTGTGGCAGCTAGGAACATTACCTCCTGGATTGATAGCATTTCATGGCCATGTCCATGTTATTGATCCTTTCTGGCATATGCTGGGATTGGGGTATCAGGAAAATACAAGTTTTGTTGATGCTGAGAGTGCTGGTGTAGTTCATTACAATGGCAGGGCAAAGCCATGGCTAGAAATAGCTTTTCCACAACTAAGGAAATTGTGGACAAAGTATGTTGACTTCTCAGATAAGTTCATCAAGAGTTGTCACATTAGGGCATCATAGCTAATATCTTAAGAAAACGTGAACTCGGTGATGAGTAAAAGAAATGGAATTTGCATGCGGGGGAAAAGGAAAACGAGAGAGTTCTTTCAAGCATCAGGCCTTCCACGACATCAATGAGACAAAAAATGATGACCATGATGCTCCTTTCTTGCTTTGAAAATTTATTTTTTAACTCTGTCTTCAATTGAAATTCTCGGATTCTTTTCCCTTCAATCCATATTGTAAGTATGAGTATTTGTAGATCATTTACATATATTAAAACAACACTGTTATTTTTTTCTTTATATGAGAAAACAAACCTTCGAGGTTTTCAAGAGTACGCTTTTGTAAGATGAGATTTATAAAGTTCAGGGCAAACGTAGATCAAAGGACCATTTTATCCTATTTCATTTAAATCCACATATAATACAACGAGCTAACACAGAGCTTCTTGTCATGAAATTCATGTTCAGGCACTGGTATCTTGCACGCACATTATCAATAACTTCAGGCATAGTCCTCGTAAATAATATGAATTCTCCTTCAAAATTGGTTTGTGTTACAAGATGTTTACTTCATACAATGGTCATACTAGTGCACTTCCAATCACCGAACCATGTTTGCTGATGTGTTCTTCAGATTCATGTGAGTAGAGATGTTGAAGACCAATGCTTCTGCTTCAGTTACTTTCTCCCTGTGACATTTGACACCAATCCCTTGATGAACTTTGCAGACTTGGTTATGGGCGAATTGATAGCCATGAGATTGTACAATACATTTTCAACTTCACCAATATTTGGTCTGGACTTGAATGAGGAAACCACTTTCAATTCTTCTCCTTCTTCTACAAAAACATTCCATCTCTCTCCACTCAGAACCCCATCTCTGGCACACTTCAAAACCACCCCTTTTCTTTTGCTCAAGATCCCTCTCACTTCCAACCCCATAAAAGAATAAACCACTTCGAAAGAACCAACAAAGCCACTCAGATCACCAAAGTTGCTCTCTTCCTCAAATGCCCATTTTGGGTTAAACAAAACCACTGGCTTTGGATAAAAGGCTTCACTAATTCTTTTTATCAAAGCCAATTGGGAGCTATCAGGCGCCAAAAATATTGCGACTTCTGCAGAATTCAAGATTCTGGGGTCTGTTTTGGCCACTGAAGGAATGTCAATGTGTTCAATAGTTGAATGAGACTGAAAGGCAACAGTGGCAGATTCCTTCAAGCTAGCCTCAGGCCATAGGATTAAGATCTTGGTGGGAGAACCTTTTCTTTTGATAGGTAAGTCACCAAAAAAATCAAGGGCAAGTTGGGACAGTGAATCCGGTGAGTCATCAATGACTGGAATTTCAACCCGGAGCTTGGGTTGCCTTAGTTTCTTGAATTTGCCTATCAGTTTGGGATTGTTGAGGGGTTTCTCTAAGGTTGTTGAAAGGGATGTTTTGGCCTGAAGTATGGCCTCTTCCTTTGAGATAGGAGGTTTAGGGGAGGAAAGAGAGGAATGGATGGAAGTGGATGTAGCTTTGAAGGAAACAAAGGATCTTGGGTTGATGCAGGAGTTGTGGCAGTGGTTGTACAGAAATTGAGCAGGAAATGAAATTGATGTGATTTGAGTATTGGAGTGTGGAGGCGGCCATGATGATGGTTTGGAAATTTGGATAGATTGGAAATGAGTTGTGTGGAGATACGAGGATGCCATTTAAGGTCTTACAGAATGGTAAGATGTTAAGAGTTCTGATATGAAAGGGTTGTTTCAATCTACAAAACTCTATCCGGATAAGATAATAGCATGCACCGGTTGTTCCCAACCACACAATAATACAACATGGGTGGAGGATAACAGATATAACTTACAAAACTACTGCCATGGGAAGTTAAGTAAATAAACACAATTTTTACCTTAAATCTTGTTGAGTTAAAATTACAAGACACCTGAAAATAAAATCTTGCTTTATTCGCAAGCATCTCGATTGATATCCATTGTTATGATGGATAGCTCCCACTAGTCGGAACTTATTCCCCCTTTTTTTTTTCTGCTAAAATTGTGGCTTGTGGCTGCTACAAGTTTAAAACTAAAGCAGCATTGATGCTTTTACTGTTTTTGCAGCATAAATAGAGTACGAAAACAACCTGTGCTTGACCTTTTATTATTTATTGTCATATTATTTTGGTTCCGCCCTTGGTTTATATCAAAACCAGTAACAAAGATTCGAGAATCGCAAAGACAGCCTGAGAAGCTTATGAACATTTACATGCAAATACCAGTGATTACTTCATAATAGTATCAGATGCCAAATACAGTCAAAGTCACCTCTGAATCCAGTTACAGGGAACACTTAGAAGCTACGGTAAAATGAATACAACTTTTGGGCAAAAAATGGAAACCCAAATAATTGTACAAATGCCCACTTAGGCAACTGGTGGACGGAGTACATGATCCTGTGATGTATCCACTGCAGCAGGAGGCATAAATTGCCACATGGCAACACCCGGATAACTGATGAAAGGCACCAACTTGTTGCCCGGGGCTTGACCCTGTGGAGCAAACGCGGCGGGGATTGCAGGAGGGGGTGGCAAGAAAGCAGGTTGGGCACTTATTGATTTTACCTGTAGCTCCAGCTTCTCTTTCTCTACCTTGAGCCTCTGTTTCTCATCACGAAGTTCATTCTTCTCAGCCTGTATAGTAGATGAATTCAACAGTTAGTATTTTGTACGGTTTGGTTTGCAAGATGTTTCCATCACAGCTACTACTTACTACTATAACAACAAAGTCTTATACCACTTGCTAGATGAATCCGGCTACTAAATTCAACATAGCCTTACCCACTGAGCAATGTACTACTGTTATGGCAAAAAAATTAACCAAATGAAATGACCTAGAATAAGGACCCCCCAAACAAGTCTTCCAATCTTAAAAAGAAATGTATTGAATATAAATTGAGGTCTCACCTTTAACTCTTTAATCTTCTCTTGAAGACTCGTAGTTGACTCTTTCAACTTCTGGGATTCTTCCCGGAGCTGTGTTACCATTCGGACAGCATCCATAAGAATGGCAGCCTTGTCTGTTTTGGGAGGCCTTCCAGGCTCCAAGATGGCGCCCAATTCAACAAACCTATGCATGTCAATCGTATTAAATACAAGTCCCCCAAAACAGTTACGAACAGAAGGAAGATGGCAAGGATTCAAAAGGTTACTTGTCATTAAGCCTATCCCTTCGCAACTTCTCCCGACACGCCTTAGAGCTAGAACCAGTGCATGAATCAGATCTACCCCTGCAACAGGAATAAACAAGAGATATAGCATAACTTGATCCAAGAATAAGTATCTGAATTGGATCCAATAATCTTTAAACTCTAGCCAGTGAGAGTGGCTGGAGAAAACAGGAGAAAACATTGCAATATCATACTTAAGCAACATAGCATCTATGCTGTATGAAATAGGATAGTCGTAGCAATTTCTTCATTGATGCTGCTGAACTAATGCTGGCGAACTTATCATCTTCATATCAGAAACATCGTTGAATCGCCATTTCACTTAATTATATTACTTCACAAGTGTGAGTTAATCGATGACCAACCTATGAATAGCATAGCTTGTCTTTCTAAACCATTAATAAAATTCATGCAACCTTTCCATTTCAGTCTTCAATTGTTACTTCAAAAGCTAAACGAAAAAAGTTGGCAAAGTAAATAAGCTGGACTCTACCACACGCCAAACAGCAGAAATTGAGAAAACAAACAAATAAAGTCCTAACTGGGGATTAAATATTCCTCTCTTTGGATTGACAACATAGCTAGCTTCTACCAAAAACAAACCAACTTAAGCCTAATAAATATATTCAGGAATCAGACTAGAAATTAATACCACACAGTATTGATCCAATTGCATGGTGTTATGAAGTGTATTTCTTTCCTTAATTTTAAATAATTCGAAAGAAAATGCGGAGGAGAATTGTGCACCTCTTCTTCAAAGCATGGTCTTTGAGGCCATCAGAATCAACGAGTGAAGCATCAATTTCAACACTAGAAGCAGACAGCATGACCAAAACACGAATTAGGGAACTGAGATTGAATCAGAAACCCTAATTAGGGGAATGAAATAGTACCTGACATTGGAGGCAGGTGGGGGGGGCCAGGAGAAGGCGGAAGCAGAGACGGTGAAGGAGCCGTCTCCGACGGTAATGTCATCGTCGATCAAGGGGTAGTCGAAGAGCCAATTGCTGTTTTCCGGGGAAACCATGGTGCGTTGGGATTTTCCCGGAAAATTGTGAATTTGGAGTGTTTATTTGTGTTTGTTCCTTTGAAGTGATTAGTTTGATTGTAAGGGAGAGTGTGGTTTGAGGAGATATGGTGAAAGAGAGAAGGAATTGGAATGGGTGCTGTGCAGTGTGGGAGAGAGCACGTTGGAGGGTAGAGAGAAAAAGAGAGGGTTCTACCAAAAGGGGAATCTATGGCTATGCCTCTACAGTGACCCATGATGTGACCATAATGACACATCAATGAACCAATTACACCATCAAAATCCTAACTTAAACACTTCCCACTCTTATAAAAGGCAAATTTTTCTAAATATTGTCATGACTCTGAAGTAGGAAATAATTAAATCTACACTTGATTTGGATTTTTTTTATTTATGAAAACCTCTATCTTCTGTGTACATTTTTTTATTCTATAAATTTTCTAAATTAATATATAAATATATATAGATGTGAAATTGGGTCAACCCGTTAAATCAACATTTTAGAAGTTGTAACAAATTAAACAATTTGTGCTTGAATCGGAATTTTAAACCCTTATAAATACAAGATTTTAACACTGTCATATCCAAATCTAATATGTCTAATAATATTTTTTTTTCTAAGATTGAATATTTAAATTCAACCCCAATAAAAAGTGGTTGTTTTGTTAGTTGCATTTGCATTTTGTAATGGGGGATTGAAATTGGACGTCAATTTCCAGGCAGCAACAATGTCACGATCTTCTTCTCCACTCTCAATCTCTTTGTTTGGCCATAAAAATTGAATCATATGATCTTTGCATAGGTCAACATAAAAACCCAAAACGTTTAATGCACTCTAACTTTTCAAGGTTCACACCTACTTCCTTTTTTTTTTCTTCTCCGAACCCTTTCACGTGCTTTAAAAACTTTTATCATATTTGCTTTATTATAACATAATAATTTTCAGTGGTGAATTTCACACCTTGAAGTTTCTAAGTGTTTCTAAAAATATGTTATGCAAAAGTTAAATTCAGATATTAACTTGTACGTGCTCAAGATACATGGTCAACTTAGTCGTATTTATTACAAAACTTTCACCATTTTGGTTATTCTATATATATATATTTTTTAAATCCACTAAGAGTTAAAGTATACGCTGGTGTTTATAAAAAGGATTTAAAATGAAATAAAATTTGAAGTAAAGTGATTTGTGTTTGAGAATTGAAAGAAAAAACTCAAAAAATTATTTTAAAATTGGATAAATAAAGGCTTCAAGAAAATGGACAAATAAACAATATAAATATTATCGATTTTAACAAATTTAAAATATTTTAGAAAATAAAATCCTCATTAACACAAATAGTCAATTACATCACTTAATTTATATATATCAACAAAATAAAACACATAAAAGATGCGGTGATAATTTTATAAGTTAAAATTATTTATGTTGGATTCTTTATGATTAACGTAAAATAAATAATTTATGTTAAATCTTTTAGTGTTCAATATAAATTATTTGTTTTACATCGAATACAATAGAGTACGATGTAAATTTCTTTTCAAATATTAGATCTAGGTCTTCCTCCTCATTTGTTATTTTGCAAAAACACCTCAAAAATGGTCTTACAAATTAGGATTTGTTCTCCATTGACAAATTAGAAATTTATTTTTGACCAAGTCTTTGTTCTTTGGTTTTGACTTCTTATAGGGTAACCTTTTATCCGATTTATTTCTCCATTAAGGTTTATTTACTAAAATTTGCATTATCATTTATTATTGTGATTTTTTTTGGAACTCAATCACAATTTTGTATTAAAAACCTTTTGTTTCTTTTGTTTTTATATCGTGTTTGACATTGTAAAAATATTTCATAATAGCAAAAAGAGTTTGTGTCATTTGAACTTTCATGATGTTTCAAATCAAAACTAAATATTTATTTTCTTACTGATTTATTTCTATTTCCAATAAAAAAGCTACAATGAAAAAAGTATTTCTAAATTTGCTTTAGCTTACGTTGTGTATCAAATGAATTTTTTTTATAAAGTTGAAAAAAAATAGTAAGTAAAGAAGTCAAATTTAAAATAAATGTTAAATCATTTAGGAAGAAGATTGAATCATATAAATTCAAAAATATCGAAGCCGAAAATAACTGAAAAATTAAAGATTTTAATCTTTTTTCAACTTCAATTTTTTATTACAAGTTTTTCATATTTATATTTCAATATCATAGTTTTTTTTACATTATTGCTTCTAAAATGCTTATTATAATTTCTTTTTTATTTGTGATGCTTACTGCATAAATAGTTATTTTAAAAATACTGGTACATTTTCTTATTTGGACTATTATTTTAAGCATAAGTTGCACATGGCAAAAATAGGTCGACAAAGCTTGGGTCATAATTACAATAAGTAGTAAATATCACATACACGTGTCTCTGCAATGTTGTCACGCTGTCAAATGTCGGATTTTGTCTTTTTTTTTTCTTTTTTGAAACAAAAGTTATCAAAAAGTGTATCAATTAAAATATAATTAATAACCACCTTTCAATTTTATTAATAAAGTGTAAATATAAATAAAAAAGTTTAAATTTATTTTGATAAAATATAAGTAATTACATGATATGAATAGCAACCATTTGTTTTTATTAATTATCTTTATCTAGTTGGTTCTATTTTTCTTTTCTACTTTATAAAGAATTTTCCCCCTCCACTTATAATATAAATGGTATAAATAATAAATAAAAGTTTCAAAATACATTAAGTGCTTTCATCTAAATGTTAGAGACAAATTTTGGTATCTTCTATCTCATTCAAACAACCAATTTAAAATGTGTAAAACTTAAAATGATATTAGGTTGTGTTGTGGTAGTTCATGACTATTACAAGTTAAACTCATTTAAATCAAAATTAAATGCATGTCCTCACCTAAAAAGTTGTCCATAATTAAAGCTTGACATTAATACAAATTGGAGGCATTAATGATAGTATACATAATGGTTGAAAGGGAAAGAATATTAATATATGAAAAAGAAAATGGTGTTAAATAAGGAAACAAAGAAAAAAAAGGGAGGGGCCATCACCATGATTATAAATATATATATATATATATATATATATATATATATATATATATATATATATATATATATATATATATATATATATATATAA